>Ga0074195_1000643_pt1 | contig 62813 bp, 61 predicted proteins | sample EPASupsiteHSE623_FD_64525 | JGI IMG/M metagenome (GOLD analysis project Ga0074195, IMG submission 64525) | Bioremediated contaminated groundwater from EPA Superfund site, New Mexico - Sample HSE6-23 | ecosystem: Environmental > Aquatic > Deep subsurface > Groundwater > Contaminated ...
CACCCCCGGCCCCTCTCCCCGGAGGGGCGAGGGGAGGATTGCCTTGCCCTCGTAGGGACGGAGTTCGACCACATCGCCCATGGCCATGGCCGAGACATCGACTTCGATGGGCAGGGCGCCGGCGTCTTCCATGGTGTTATAGAAAATCGGCGCGATCTTGCTGCCGAGGCAGACGCCGCCGAAGCGCTTGTTCGGCACGAAGGGAATATCCTCGCCGGTCCACCACAGCACGGAATTGGTGGCGGATTTGCGCGAGGAGCCGGTGCCGACGACATCGCCGACATAAGCGAGCAAATGACCTTTGGCCTTGAGCTCGGCGATCTGCTTGATCGGGCCGATCTTGCCTGGCTCAACCGGCTCGATGCCGGGACGCGGGTTCTTGAGCATCGCCAGCGCATGCAGCGGGATATCGGGGCGGCTCCAGGCGTCGGGCGCGGGGGAGAGGTCGTCGGTGTTGGTTTCGCCCGTCACCTTGAAAATGGTCACGGTCAGCGATTGCGGCACTTCGGGACGCGAGATGAACCACTCGGCATCGGCCCAGCTTTGCATCACGGACTTGGCGTTTGCATTTCCCTTGTCGGCGAGTTGCTTGACGTCGTTGAAATAGTCGAACACCAGCAGGGTTTTCTTCAGTCCCTCGGCGGCGGTCTTGCCGCAAATGGTGTCGCTCAGGAGGTCGGTCAGCGGCTTGACGTTGTAGCCGCCGAGCATTGTTCCTAGAAGCTGCGTGGCTTGCTCGCGCGAAATCAGGGCGCAGGTCTCAACGCCCTTGGCGACCTTTTCGAGGAATGCGGCCTTGGCCTTGGCAGCGTCGTCTACGCCAGCCGGGACGCGCTGCGTGAGGAGTGCGACGAGGAAGGCTTCCTCGCCCTTGGGTGGGTTCTTGAGCAGGCCGATCAGGGCTTCGGTCTGTTGTTTAGACAGAGGCAGGGCGGGAATGCCGAGCGCGTCGCGTTCGGCGGCATGTTGGCGGTAGGCTTCGAGCACGGTGGTGTACCTTTGTTAATACGAAGAAAATTTGTTCCGATATGCCATAAAATTAATACGTCATTCCGGGGCCGCGAAGCGGAACCCGGAATCCAGGGAGGGTAACAGCAATTTTTCTGGATTCCGGCTTACGCCGGAATGACGGAGCATTTTGCGCATACTAGATAGACCTTTCAGGAGAGAACTAAGTTGAAGTGTAATCAAAGAATCGTTGTTTGGCCTCGGACGGCAACCCCATTCCTGTGACCTGGGCGCGTTGCAGCAGTTCCCAATAATAGCGGTACGAGGCGCGGTCATGCAGCCTGCCGGCATGCTGGATTGGCCCCCATCCGGTATCCTGGGCGGCGATGAGAATGTCGGCGGCTTCCGCAACTTCGGTAAAGTCGGGGCGCATGGCTTCGACTATCGGCTGGATCTGGCTCGGATGGATGCTCCACATGCGCAGAAAACCGAACTCGTGGCGGGCGCGGTGGGCATCTTCGCGCACCACGTCAGGATTGTTGATGTCGGTGGTGACGTTGTGCGTCGGGATCACGCCATTGCCTAGTGCCGCTGCCACGATTTCACATTTGGCGCGGATGATCAGCGGATGGTTGAACTGGCCGGGGCTTTTCATGGCGCCGGCGGGAATTGCGCCATGATGGGCGCTGACGAAATCCATCAGGCCGAAATCGAGCGATTCAACGCCGGGCAGGGCGGCGATGGCGTTAGCTTCGCGTAGCGCGCCATGCGTCTCGATCAGCACATGCAGCGGGATGCGCTGCTCAACGCCGTGTTTTTTTGCGGCCGTCGCAATCTCTTCGCTCATGGCCTCGACATCCTTGCGGCTGCCGGTTTTGGGCAGCACGACATAGGCAAGCCGTGCCCCGGCGCTGCCGACGATGATTTCGAGATCATCGCGCCAGTGCGGGTGGGTGATGTCGTGAATGCGGATGCCGACGCGGTTGAAACGGTTGCCGCTGCCGTTGATTTGCGCCGCGATCATTTGCGCGTGTTCTCGTTCATGACCGGCGGCAGCGCCGTCCTCGCAGTCGCAGGTGAGATCGAAAAGCGGCCCTAGTTCGGTCTGCAACGCAAGCGCTTTGGCGATGGTCTTTTCGCTGCCGGCGTAATGCTCGCAGGCGGAGAGAGGGGGAAAGGGCTGTGAGTCCGGATAAAGAACGCTGGCGGGGCGGAGTGGGGCGCTCATGTGCTTCCAGTCATTGCTACAGGTGTCTTTTGCGGCATTGGCGGGATTTTACCCTGTTTGCCGATTCCCCTCGCTTTACTCAAGACAATTGCCCGGACAGGATTGAACGATCTTTGGGATAATATATGCGTCCGCCTGATATCTACGATCCGCAGTTACGGCACATGACGTAGATTACGTGATGCAGTATTGAGGCAGGCAGGGCAAACTGGAACCGGACTACGAAAAGGAACACGAGTAATGACCAAGAGCGCGCAACACACGGCTATTCTTAAATTCGAGGGCAAGGAAATCAAATTTCCTGTGCTATCCGGCACGATCGGGCCCAATGTCATCGATATCCGCAGCCTGCACCAGAAGACCGGCGCGTTCACATTCGACCCGGCATTCCTGTCGACAGGAAGTTGTAAATCGGCCATTACCTACATCGATGGCGACAAAGGCGAGCTGCTATATCGCGGTTACCCGATCGAACAATTGGCGCAGCATTGCGATTATCTCGAAGTCTGTTATCTGCTGTTGCGCGGCGAACTGCCTAATGAGCAACAGAGAAAAGATTTCAACGGCACGGTTCAGCAGTACGCCATGGTGCACGAGCAGCTGACGCGTTTCTATCATGGCTTCCGCCGTGACGCGCACCCGATGGCGGTGCTGGTAGGCGTGGTCGGCGCGTTGTCCGCGTTCCATCATGACGCGATGGACTTCAGCGACCAGCTCCACCGCGACATCTCTGTCTATCACCTGATTGCCAAGATGCCGACCATCGTTGCCATGGCCTACAAGTACAGCATCGGCCAGCCGTTCATGTACCCGCGCAACGATCTCGACTACGCCGGCAACTTTATGCACATGTTGTTCGGCACGCCTTGCGAAATGTACAAGCCGAACCCGGTGCTGACGCGCGCCCTCGACCGTTTCCTGATCCTGCACGCCGATCATGAGCAGAATGCTTCGACCTCGACGGTGCGCCTGGCCGGTTCTTCCGGCGCCAATCCGTTCGCCTGTGTTTCGGCCGGCATCGCCTGCCTCTGGGGGCCGGCGCATGGCGGCGCCAATGAAGCTTGCCTGAATATGCTGGAGCAGATCGGCGATGTGTCGCATATCGGCAAGTTCATCAAGCGCGCCAAGGACAAGGACGACTCATTCAAGCTGATGGGCTTCGGCCATCGCGTGTACAAGAACTTCGATCCTCGCGCCAAAATGATGCGCGAGATATGTCACGAGGTGCTGAACGAACTGGGGTTGCAGGAGGATCGACTGTACAAGCTGGCCATCGCGCTGGAGAAGATCGCGCTGGAAGACGATTATTTTGTCAGCCGGCAGCTTTACCCGAATGTCGACTTCTATTCCGGGATCGTCCAGCGCGCGCTCGGCATTCCGACCCAGATGTTTACCGGCATTTTTGCGCTGGCCCGAACCGTCGGCTGGATTGCCCAGTGGAACGAAATGATCGCCGATCCGGAACAGAAGATCGGCCGTCCGCGCCAGTTATATGTCGGCTCCACGCCGCGTGACGTCGTGCCGATATACAAGCGCTAGTTTCAGCAGGATGCGGTCGGGGCCGGACTGCATCCTGCCTATTTTTCACTTGTTTGGCTGGCGATAGCAATATCCGCAGGAATATGGTTTTTTCCTGAAAGGCTCGGTTAGAATTCCCTCCATCATCCGATGGAAAAGAACATGCTCAAAGCAGGCCAGCCGGCACCCATGTTTGCATTGCCCGATGCGGACATGGATTCTTTTGAGTTGGCGTCCTTGCACGGCAAGCAGCATGCCGTGCTGTTCTTCTATCCCAGGGACGGCACCCCGTTCTGCACGCTGGAAGCCATCGACTTCAGCGACCATGATGAGCTGTTCGCCCGTCATGGCTGCGTGATCCTTGGCATCAGTCGCGACGATTATATGTGCCATGCCGAATTTCGCGACAAGCACGGGCTTTCTGTGCGCTTGTTGTCGGATGTCGATGGTCATGTCTGCCGCATGTATGGCGTCAGCCAGATGCGGGAAAAAGAGGGAGCGCGCAAGCTTTGCCTGGTGCGTTCCACCTTCGTTGTCGATTGCCAGGGAGTGATCCGGCATGCGATATACGATGTGAATCCGCGCGGACATGTTGCCGAAGTACTACAACTGGTTAAACAACTGGAGAAGCCATGCAAATCGTTAAAAACACTGTCGTGACTCTCGACTATGAAGTTCGCGACACCGACGGCAATCTCGTCGACGGAGGAGAGCAACCGCTGGTTTATCTTCACGGCGGCTACGACGGAATCTTCCCCAGAATCGAAGAAACCGTGCATGGCAAAAGTGTCGGCGACAAGTTCACCATCCGGCTGGAGCCTGACGACGCCTTCGGCGAATATGACGCCACGCTGGTCAATGTCGAAAAACGGTCGATGTTTCCCAGCAGCATCGAGGTCGGCATGCAGTTCGAACGCTCAACCGAAGATGGCGATGAGGATATCCTCTACACCATCACCGACATCGAAGGCGACAAGGTCGTGGTCGACGGCAACCATCCGCTGGCCGGCATGGCGCTGATTTTCGATTGCACTGTCGCCGATGTGCGCATGGCGACCGAGGAGGAAATCGAGCACGGGCATATCCATGAAGGGGAGCATGGGCATGTGCATTGAGCGGGGTTAATGAGGGTACGCCCCCTTATTTTCTGTGTAGCGGAATAACTGCAGTCGAATATTTTTCGGCGTGCGGAACAGCAAGGATTGACAGCTACCTCAGGCGCAGAGCGATTTCATGGACAAGCCACTCTGTATCTTTCGTTGGTTACTGATCCTTATTAGAATTGGGGGGATCATAGTCCGGCCGATTTTTTGGCGAGCCACCGGAATCTCGTGGAGGATTGGGAGCGACCGTCACTGGTAGCGCGGAACTTGGCTCGGAAGCCAGAGGAACGCTGCCAGCGCCGGAGTGTGATTTGGCGATCTCAATTATCGCTGCAAGAAACTTGCTATAGATTTCACGCTCGGTTGCGGGATCCGCGTTTGTGTTGGCTGCCAGCTCGCAAGCACGGTAAAGGAGTTCGCGAGCAATCAGAACGACCGGATCGCGACCACCCAGTTCAAGCGCGCCTCTGGAAAGATTGCCGCCCACGCCTAATGCCCCGCCAGCAACCGTCGGCACACCGATACTCGTGCCAGAACTGGCTGTCCGGGAAAAGTCGGGCCCCGGCCCACGGCAAAACCGTTCATTCCCCCTTCGATCCTTTAAGTAGGTAAGCTGGCGCCCAGCGTCGGCCGCAACTACATCGATCCATTCACGATCGATCAGTGTCTCGGCTTTTCCATCGGATGTGCCTGGCAGGGAACCGCACCCTGATAAAAGAAGGACTGTTCCAAATAGGAAGCAGCTCCGCCATCCAATTACATAATTATTCATTTTCCCGCCTGCCTAAACGATAGAGGATAGGGCGATAGTCGTGGCTCAAGCTGTTTTGGAATATCGGGGCTCATTTTTTCTTGCAACGGTAGCCGCCATCGCCGTGACGGCAAACTAGCTTGCCTCCACAGTGTTTGCTGCTGTGATGAACATCATCTTCTGGGCAGAAGTCGCCATTTTCGCCGCGGCCAACACAACGCCAATTCCCACCGCCGCCAATGGTGGAGCGGCATACCAAATTCCCACCGCAGCTCTTGCTGCCATGACCCGCATCGTCTTTGAAGCAGAAGTCATTTTGCTGTCCCCTGCCTATGCAACGGTAGTCGCCTCCGCCAACATGGCGGCAAACCATATCTCCGCCGCAGCTTTTGCTGCCATGGCCGGCATCATCGACATTGCAGAAGTCGTTTTGCTCTCCCCTGCCTATGCAACGGTAATCGCCAGTGGCAGTGCTCTTGCGACAAACCGGACTCCCGCCGCAGCTTTTGCTACCTGTGCCTGCATCCTTAGGATTGCAATAGTCATTCTGCTCTCCCCTTCCAACGCATACCGGAGAGTCATTAATTACGAAGGCGTTATCCTTTTTGTAAACGCAACTAAGGCCTTTCTTGCAAGTGGAACCGGTAACAGAAGACCCCACGCATGCATCGTTTTGGCCTGCGTCGCCTGCAAATGCGGGAGAAGCGACACAAAGCAATATCGTATTTATGATTAGTGCGACGGCTGTTTTCATTGCATTCACCCTGGATATCGGGGGTGGTGATTGTCTTCGTCTGTGTAACGCGAGAGTTTCGATAAACCTAGAGGCAGAATACACTTCGTAACCGCCATTTACAACATGCTTTCGGATTAAGGAAGGTCTGAACAAGTAACAACAGATGAAGCCAGAGAGCACATTTTCAGCAACGAAGGCACAATTGGGTGAGGACTCGCACCTGATGGCCGGTATTTCCCGGCCCTTTCTGGCCATTTCGCTTTCACCGGGCGCACCTTGCCTGCTGAAGTCTGAGCAAGTGGTGCCGGGCCATGAAGAGATTGGCCAAGGCAGCCACGACGAACAGACGATTGCCGTTCTTCTTCAAGCCCCAATAGCTTGCCTTGGCAAAGCCGAACACCCGCTTGATGATCAGGAAGTGCCATTCGAGTGCCATTCGGGTCAGACCACGTTTTCTTGGTTGCCGCCGGTTGCAGACGAAGGTCTGACAGTTATTACGGCTTGAATACGCCTACACCGGCAGCAACGGCTGCGGCACGCAACGCCCCATCCTTGGCGGCAATGGGAAGGCGCAGGCGGATTGCCAGATCAAGATAGGCAGCATCGTAACTGCTCAAACCATAAGCCAGTGACAGGCTCAGGATGTCGCCGGGCTTGACGGCAGTAGCATTGACCAGGATCGTCCAGCGGTCGTTTTGGGCGACAATCTCCCGCGCACGGGCTTCGGGAATGTTTTTCCCGCTGATGGCCTTGCGTAGCACATTCGAGAATTCCAGCGGCCAAAGCGCGGGCACGTGAGCAACGTCGTCGCCCATCCGCTTCAATACGCCGTCGCTGTATGCTGTTGTCTGATTCTCAAAATACCAGGCGGTAACGACCGAGTTGTCCAGCACGAAGGGCATCAGTCCCGGCCTTCCTCGACGGCCTCGCGGTATTCTGCGTCAGTCAGGTTCGAGCCTTTCCGGCTGGCTTTGATTCGGGAGATAAAATCCTTGGCATCGGCCATCGCGACAGGATCCGCTTGGCGAGCAGGAATGATGCGGGCAATGGTTGCGCCGCGCTTGGTAACGGTGTATTCCGCGCCATGCTCGACATCAGCAAGAATCTCGGAGAGGCGGCTCTTTGCTTCGAAGACAGCAACGGTTTTCATGGATGTTCCCCCCCCATCTGGCTAGCCAGATTATAGACCATGGGAGCCGGGGGCGACATGCACTCTTCTTTGGGTGATCCTGTCCTTCAGCGTGCTATTCCTCGGACATCCGCTTGAGTTGGTAAAGCCGCTCCAGCGCTTCCCTCGGCGAGAGCGCATCCGGGTCTAACTGGCGTAGCGCCTCGACGACTTCCAGCGAAGGTGGCGGCTCTTCGATGACAGGCGCAATGGCGGCGAATAAATCCGGCTGCCCTCCCTGATTGATCTCGCGGTTCTCCAGCGCCATCAGGCGCCGCTTGGCATCGCGGATGACACTGCCGGGAATGCCGGCCAGCGCCGCCACCTGGATGCCGTAGCTCTGGCTGGCCGGGCCTTCCTCGACGGCATGCATGAAGACGATGGTATGGGCGTGCTCGACGGCGTCGAGGTGGACGTTAGCGCATTCCGCATAATCCTGCGCCAGCCTTGTGAGTTCGAAATAGTGCGTTGAGAACAGGCTGAAACAACGATTTTTTTCGATCAGGTGGCGGGCGATGGCGAAGGCCAGCGCCATGCCGTCGAAGGTCGAGGTGCCGCGGCCGATCTCGTCCATCAGCACCAGCGATTTTTCCGTCGCGCCATGCAGGATGGCTGCCGCTTCGGTCATCTCGACCATGAAGGTGGAGCGTCCCGAGGCGAGGTCGTCTGAGGCGCCGATGCGCGTGAAAATGGCGTCGAGCGGACCGAGTCGGGCGCGTTTGGCGGGGACAAAGCTGCCGCAGTGGGCGAGCAGCGCAATCAACGCGATCTGGCGCATGTAGGTGGATTTGCCGCCCATGTTGGGGCCGGTTACCAGCAGCATGCGGCGCGTCATCGACAGGCGGGCATCGTTGGCGATGAAATTGTCGACCTGCCGCTCGACGACGGCATGTCGTCCGGCGTCGATCTCGATGCCGGGCGACTCGGCGAATTCCGGCTGGCAATAATCGAGTCGCTGCGCCACGTCGGCAAAGGCGCACAGGCCGTCGGCCAGCGCCAGGGCGCGGGCGATGCGTTGCAGCGTTGGGATGTGCGGGGCGAGGTTGTCCAGCAGCGCTTCGTAAAGCTGCTTTTCCAGTGCCAGCGAACGCTCCTGCGCCGACAGCGCCTTGTCCTCGAAGGCTTTCAGTTCCGGCGTGATGTAGCGCTCGACGTTTTTCAGCGTTTGGCGGCGGCGGTAGTCGTCCGGCACCTTGCCGGTATTGGCATGCGTGATTTCGATGTAGAAGCCATGCACCTTGTTGAACTCGACTTTGAGATTGGCGATGCCGGTGCGCGCTTTCTCCCTCGCTTCGAGCGCCAACAAAAATTCGCCGCAGTTGCTTTGCAGGGCGCGCAATTCGTCGAGGCCGGCATGGTAGCCGTCGGCGATGACACCGCCTTCGCGCAGCAGCGTGGATGGTTCCAGCTTGATTGCCTGTTGCAGCAGCGCCAGTGCTTCGGCTGGCGTGATCAGGTCGTTGCGAATCTGCCGCAGCAAGGGCGCTTGCGGTTCGCCCAACGCCCCGCGTAGCGAATCGAGCGCGGCCAGGCTGTCGCGCAGGGCGGAGAGGTCGCGCGGACGGGCGCTTTTTAGGGCGATGCGGGCGGTGATGCGTTCGATGTCGGCAATTTTGCGCAAGCCCTGCCGCAGCCCTTTGAGCGATGTCGCACCGTCTTGTGCGTCGAGCAGTTCGGCGACGGCTTGGTGACGTGCCACAGATTGGTTTCGGTCGACCAGCGGGTGATGCAGGCAATGGCGTAGCCAGCGCGAGCCCATGCTGGTGGCGCAATGGTCGAGCAGCGAGAGCAGCGTCGGCGCGGGTTCGCCGCGCAGCGTCTCGGTGATTTCCAGGTTGCGCCGCGTCGCCGCATCGAGGCGCAGGTATTCGCCTTCGTTCTCGACCTTGAGACCGGTGATATGCGAGAGCGCCTGCATCTGTGTGGCGCGGGCGTACTGGAACAGCGCACCGGCGGCGGCGAGTCCAAGCCTCAGTTCATCTGCGCCGTCGGGCAGGAAGGCGGCCAGGTCGCGCGTGCCGAAATGCTCGCTAAGCTGGCGCACGCCCGATTCGGCATCGAAATGCCAGTCGGGCAGGTTCTTCTGGGCGATGCGCGTGTTGGCGATCAGTTCTGCCAGCACTGCGCGTTGGCTGTCGGGCAGCAGCAATTCCGCCGGACGCAGGCGTTCGAAATGCGCCGCGATCATGTCGGCAGGGCATTCCAGCGCGCGCAGGTCGCCGTTGGCGAGATTGAGCCAGGCCAGCCCGGCGCGTTTCTTTTCCAGCGTGACGGCCAGCAGCAGGTTGTCCGTCTTGTCGTCGAGCAGGGCAGCGTCGGTGAGCGTGCCGGGCGTGACGATGCGCGTGATGGCGCGTTCGACAGGCCCAGTGCTAGTAGCAGGATCGCCGATCTGCTCGCAGATTGCCACCGATTCGCCGAGCTTGACCAGCCGCGCCAGATATTGCTCGACGGCGTGGTAGGGCACGCCCGCCATCGGGATCGGCTGTCCGGCGGACTGGCCGCGCGTTGTTAGCGTGATGTCGAGCAGCCGCGCCGCTTTCTCCGCGTCGCCATAGAACAATTCATAGAAATCGCCCATGCGGAAAAACAGGAGCGTGTCCGGCTGCTGCGCCTTGAGGCGCAGGTATTGCTGCATGACAGGGGTATGCTTTTCAATGCCCATTGTGCTTGTCCAGGCAGGGATGGATTGCCCCAATCTGCCTGGTGCGGTCAGATTGCTGTGGTTATATGGTCAGGCAAGGGCAGGAAGGATTCTACGATCAAGCGAGGCACCATAGGTAGATATAGTAAATGCCGCACGCCATCAATACATAGATTAGGACACCGGAAAAAAAATTACCTCTGCCCGGCGTGAGTCCGCCGCGCAGGAAGACCGAGACCGTCAGCAAAGCGCCGCCGATGATTGGGACGATTAGCAATGGTTGGCGTGTCGAGGCATCCCAAAAGACACCCAGAAGTCGCTCCGGCCAGCCGTTTTCCTGGAAGGCTCCCCACGATAGCCCGACGATGCCGATCAGGATCAGGGTAAAGGCAATAGTGTTCCAGATTGTTTCGGTTGCCTTGTTCATCGCGTTCCTTTCCAGCGTATACGGGCGCTGACGGGCCAATTTCACGCGGATGCCACACAGCGCCATGGTACCCCGGACACGAATCGAACGTGCGACCCTCTCCTTAGGAGGGAGATGCTCTATCCACTGAGCTACCGGGGCCAATGTGACAGGCGGCTATTGTAACGGCTCGGCTATAATCCCGGCAACTCTAGTCCCACATTGCCGTATGCCGCTCCTGACGCTGGAAAATGCCTGCCTGGCCTTCGGCCATGTCGCCTTGCTCGATCATGCCGCATTGCAGATCGATGCGGGCGAGCGCATCGCTTTGATCGGCCGCAACGGTAGCGGCAAGTCTTCGTTGTTGCGCGCCCTGGCGGGTATTTCTTCGCTTGATGACGGCACGGTATGGCGGCAGCCGGGGCTGCGCATGGCATGGGTGGCGCAGGAGCCTGCATTCGCCCCGGATCTCAGCGTCTATGAAACGCTGGCTGCCGGGCTGGGCGAGGCGAGCCGTTTGTTGTTGGCCTATCACGAGGCGGCGCATGGCGTGGCGCTCGATCATTCGGCGGAACAACTGGAGGCGTTGCAGGATTTGCAAGGGCAGCTTGAGCATGCCGATGCCTGGCGCATGCATACGCGCGTGGAGCAGGCCATCAGTCGCCTTGCGCTGGATGCCGAGGCGAAAGTCGGCGCGCTTTCCGGCGGCGGCATCAAACGGGTGGCGTTGGCGCAGGCGCTGGCGGCCGAGCCGGATCTGTTGTTGCTGGATGAGCCGACCAATCATCTCGATTTCGACGGTATTCTCTGGCTGGAGCAACTGATCCGCGATTTTCGCGGCGGTGTGCTGGTGATTACCCATGACCGCAGCTTTCTCGATGCGGTGGCGACGCGCGTGGTCGAACTCGACCGTGGCCGGCTGGCGAGTTATCCCGGCGTTTTCTCTGCCTATCAGGAGCGCAAGCTGGCGGAATTGATGGCCGAAGCGCAGCAGAATGCCAAGTTCGACAAGTTCCTGGCGCAGGAGGAAGTCTGGATACGCAAGGGCGTCGAGGCGCGTCGTACCCGCAACGAAGGCCGCGTGTTGCGCCTGGAGGCGCTGCGCCGAGAGCGAGGGGCGCGTCGCGACAGGCTCGGCAGCGTGAATTTGCAAGTGGCCCGAGGTGAACAATCGGGCAGGCTGGTGGCCGAGTTGCTGGGTGTTTCGAAGCAATTTGGCGAACGTCGGGTGGTGCGCGATTTCAGTTGCCGCATTCTGCGCGGCGACAAGATCGGTCTGATCGGCCCCAACGGCGCGGGCAAGACGACATTGCTCAAACTGATTTTGGGTGAGCTGGCGCCGGATGAGGGCAGCGTGCGTCAGGGCAGCAAGCTGGAGGTGGCGTATTTCGACCAGTTTCGCGCTGCGCTCGACGAGGAGGCGACGCTCGCCGATGTCATCAGCCCGGGCTCGGAATATGTCGAAATCGCGGGACAGCGCAAGCATGTCATTAGTTATCTCGGCGATTTTCTGTTCGCTCCGGAGCGGGCGCGGTCGCCGGTCAAGTCGCTGTCCGGTGGTGAGCGCAACCGTCTCTTGCTGGCGCGGTTGTTTGCACGTCCTGCCAATGTGCTGGTGCTCGACGAGCCGACCAACGACCTAGATATCGAAACGCTCGAACTGCTCGAATCGCTGTTGCAGGATTATTCCGGCACGCTGTTCTTGGTCAGCCATGACCGACGCTTTCTGGACAATGTCGTGACGCAAAGCATTGTTGCCGAGGGCGGCGGACTCTGGCGCGAATATGCTGGCGGCTATGAGGACTGGTTGGCGGCCAAGGCCAGGAGTGATGCCGCGAAGACAGCGTCGCCCGCAAGGCAGTCTAGCGACAAACCCGCAACAGCAGCCAGAACAAGCCGCCGTGAAGAGCGCTCAAAGCTGAGTTACAAGGAAACGCGGGAACTGGAAACCCTGCCGGATCGCATCTCGGCGTTGGAGGCGGAACAGGCGCAAATCGCCATGCGCCTTTCGGATGCACAGATTTACCGGACAGTGCCGGAAGAAGCGAAGCTCCTGCTTTCACGGCAACAGGCAATCGAGTCCGAACTCGAACTTGCGCTACAGCGCTGGGAGGAACTGGAAACCCGCGCTTCGGATGTCTAGGGAAGGTCTGAACAAGTTCCCATGCCGTCATTCCCGCGGAAGCGGGAATCTGACCGGAGGGAATGCGGGGCCATGATTTCAATAGGTTACTGGATTCCCGCTTCCGCGGGAATGACTTGATCAGAGTCCCTAGTTGAAACGAACAGCTGCTATACGGCTCAGGACCCTAGTCCGAGAAGCTGCTGATAGTTGCCGATGCCATTCGAGGAGAACGCAGTGCTTCTTTGAGCGGCTTGCTGCTGCTGGGCTTGTTTCGAATCGAGGGTGTTCGCTTGGGTGTTGAGTGAGTTGATCGCTTTGCCGATATTGCCGGAACTTCCAAGCTGGCGCGTGGCGGTTTGTTCGGCTTGAGAGCCAATGGACGCCAATGTTTTTGCCGCGCCCTCCGGGTTGGCCTTGACGGCTTTTTCCAGCGCTTTGGTATCGACCGACAGCGATCCGTCCTTGTTGACACTGATGCCCAACTTGCTCAATTCGGCAGTGTTGTTGCCGGAAGCGAGGGTACGGCGCAGTTCATTGCCTGCCAGATGAGCGCGGCTGTCATTGACCACAGTGCTGGAGGTGGCGTTGGCATTGCTGCCGCGGCTGACAGTAGCAACGGAACCCACCGCCTTGTTGGTGTTGTTGTAGGCGCTGACAAACGCCTGCGCCGCTTTTGTGACATCTTCGGTCGAGCTTGTCTTATTCAGGCTAGCCAGAGCCTTGCCGGCCGACTGCACACTGGCAAAACCGGATTTGATCTGGCCGAAGTTGGAAAGCTGCACCTCTGTTTGAGAACGCTGTTGTTCCAGTTTCTGGGAAGAACGGTTGAGCGAATCGGCTACCGGGTCGCTGACGCTGGTACCGGTACTCGAGCTAAGCGAGTTAAGCAGCGATGAAATCGAGGATGATGTGTTGACACCGGAGATGGAAGACATGGCTTTCCTTCAATTATTCGACTATATAGTCGGAATATAGCAGTTGAGGCAAGCAAACACCAATTGAGTTGAGGCTGAGTCAGGGATGTTTGGTTGCGACGGCGACTGTCTGCTGCTGTTGTTTTCTTGCCCGGAATATCCGCCGTCGGCCCCTGAATCCCATAACTGAGGTCATTTTGCATGGCTTATTCTGCTCAAATATCCATTATTCAGGCCGATAATGTGGGTAGGGGACTAATTTTATGGGGCTTTCTGAGGGGCGGGTTTCCAGTCAAACATGATAGAACAGCCATTCAAAGACATTGATGCCTGGGTTGCGTACTACTCCCAGGCTGATTTGCCTGTGCTAAAGCGTACGGTGCTGGAGCTTGAAAAACTGCGCGACAATGCCGAGAACGTCAATGCTCATGTGCTGGCTGGGATAATCCTGCAGGATCCGCTAATGACCATGCGGGTGCTTGCCTATATCGAGAGACGCCGGGGTAAAAACCAGAATGGCGACATTACCACCATTGCCCGGGCGCTGATGATGATCGGCATTAACCCGTTCTTTCGTGATTTCGAGAACCTTCCTCTGGTCGAGGATCAACTCAAGGAGTATCCCAAGGCTCTGCTCGGTTTGCTCAAGCAGATCGGGCGAGCGCGCAAGGCATCCAGTTGGGCAAGAGAATGGGCCGTAATGCGCCACGATATCGACGTCGACGAGATCATTGTCGCCACGCTATTGTATGGGGGAACCGAGATTCTGATGTGGTGCTTTGCGCCAAGCCTGGCACTGAAAATCCGCGACATGCAGATACAGGATCCGTCGTTACGCAGCGCTGATTTGCAGGAATCGGTATATAACGTGAACCTTCGCGAGCTGGGATTGGCTTTGGCAGATGCTTTGCACTTGCCGCAGCTAATAAGAATACTGATAGATCCTTCCCATGCCGAACTCCCGCGCGTAAGGAATGTCACCCTGGCGGTTGATCTTGCCCGCCATTCCGCCAACGGATGGGACAATGCCGCGCTGCCTGACGACTTCAAGGAGGTTGAAAAGCTGCTGCATATCGACCACGAAACGCTGATGCGTAAACTCGGGATCGACATGGCCATCTATCAAACACTGCCGCCGGAAGCTTCTCCCCCCTCTTCTGTAACAGCCCCTTTATCTGCGACGGGGCAGATTTAGCCTACGCTTTTGCTCGCTTCTGAAATGACCTGACGTAACCAGCGATGACCCGCATCGACGTGGTTGCGTTTGTGCCAGACCATCGACATAGAAAAACCGGGGATGGCCAGCGGCGGTTGCAATACCTCAAGCGGCAGGCTATCCGCAAAGCGGCTCGCTAGCCGTTCCGCCAGCGTTACCAGCAGGTCGGTCTGAGCGATGATTTCAGGGACGGCCAGGAAATGCTGGATTGACAGCACCACGTTGCGCCGCAGGCCATGCTCAGCCAGCATCTGATCAACCACGCCGGTGAAACCACCACCCTGCGGAGAGACCAGGGCATGCGGCGCAGCCGCGAATTTTTCCAGCGTCAGGCCGTCTTGTAGCGCAGGATGACCGTGTCGTGCCACCACAACAAAGCGTTCGTCGAAGAGTTTTTCGGCATGCAGGCCGGAAGCTCGCGTTGGGTAAAAGGCAATGGATAGGTCGGCCTGCCCTGATTTCAACTGTTCGTAAGGATCGTTGCCGCCGAAAATTCTGGCGGCGATGCGGATTCCCGGCGCTTCGCGTCGTAGGCGTTCCATGATTCCCGGCAGCAACACGAAGGCGACATAGTCGGTCGTGCTCAATGTGTAAGTCGCCTGCGCCGTCGCGGGATCGAAGATGGAGCCAGACAAAGTCTGGCGTAGCCGTTCCAATATCTCGGAGATTGGCATGGCCAGTTCGGCGGCGCGCGGCGTCGGCGTCATGCCGCCTGGTCCGCGCACGAACAGCGGATCGTCGAGCGTCTGCCGTAGCCGCGTCAGCGCATTGGATAGCGCGGGCTGGCTCAAGTGCAGCCGTTGCGCCGCACGTGTCACGTTGCGCTCGATGATCATGGCTTCGAAAACGACCAGCAGATTGAGATCGATGCGGTTTATATTCATGGTGTGAATAATAACATTATAAATAATCCATTTCACAAACAATGCGGCGCTGGTTACGATGGGCCATCGTAAAAACCAATCAAAGGAGTTAGCTATGAACCGCAAAATTCTTGTAACAGGCGCAACCGGGAATACGGGGGGCGAAGTTGTAAGGCAATTATCGGCAGCAGATACCCAATTCAAGGCAATGGTTCGCGACCTGGGAAAAACGGACAATATCAAGGGCGTCGAGTGGATTGCCGGCACGTTTGACGACAAGGCTTCGTTAGCCAAGGCATTTCAGGGAATCGATGCTATCTACGTGGCCATGCCGCCTCATCCGGATAACGAGAAATGGATCAGGAACATTCTTGATGCCGCGAAAGAGTCCGGTGTAAAGCAGATCGTTAAGCTGTCTGGCATGGGCGCCAATGCGGATGCCGGATCGGAAATCATCCGTGTGCATGCCCGAACCGACAAGTTGATAATCGACTCGGGCATTGCCTACACGATTCTCCAGCCGAATTCGTTTTTCCAGAATGTGTTCGGCTCTCTTCAGACGATCAAAGACATGGGAGCTATCTTTCTTCCGCTGGGCGATTCAATGCAAAGCTTCATCGATATCCGCGATGTCGCCGCCGTAGCCGTCAGGGCGCTCACGCAAGCGGGGCATGAAAACAAGGTCTACAAGCTTTCCGGGCCGGAGCCGCTGAGCTTCAACGACATTGCCGGTAAGCTGGGAAAGGCTATCGGAAAACCGGTTGCCTATCATCCCGTCTCGGTAGAACAAGCCAAGGCGGCGATGATGCAGGCCGGCATGCCGGAGTGGATTGCAGACAAGCTTGCGGAAATATTGGGATGGTTCGCCAAGGGAGGCTATGAGGCGGTAACATCGGACGTGCAGCAGGTGCTCGGCAGGAATCCCCGTAGCTTCGATGCGTTTGCTGCCGATTTCAAGGACGCATTCAAGTAGGAATTCATATGAGCAAAGTACTTGTTCTCTCCGGGCATCCAAACCTTGCCCAATCGTTTGCAAACAAGACAATCCTGACCGAGTTGGAATCGTCCCGCCTGGATTTGACCATTCGCCGCCTGGATGGCTTGTATAGAGATCTCACGGACGACGTGGCGACGGAACAAAAGGCATTGCTCGAAGCGGATACGCTAGTGCTGCAATTCCCGTTTCATTGGTATAGCGTGCCGGCATTGCTGAAGAACTGGATTGATAAAGTTCTGGGTTTCAACTTTGCCTATGGGCCGGAAGGCGATAAATTGAAAGGCAAGAATTTCATCCTGTCATTTACCATCGGAGGCCCGGCAGAGTCGTACCAACCTTTGGGATACAACCATTTCAACATTGAAGAGTTAATCAAGCCGCTTCAGCAAACCGCCTACCTGGCGCAGATGAATTACCTTCCCCCCGTCTATACCCATAGCATGATTTATATTCCGGGAGTTTACAACACGGAGGAAGAGGTTGTAGGCCGGGCGAAAGAACATGCGGCACGCTTGAGTCAGCTGCTGACAAGCTTATAACCAAGCCAAGAACAGGAGCATGAGAAAATGAGCAATCCCGTCATCGCACAATTGAGCCAGCGACGTTGCGTTCGCAACTTTAGCGGCGAATCGGTAAAGCCAGAGGATCTGGACCTGATTCAGCGCACGGCCCAGCAAGCGCCTACGTCTATCAATGGACAACAAATCACGCTGATCGTCACGCGCGACAAGGCTACCATCCGTCGCATCGCTGAAATTGCCGGCGGTCAGCCGCAAGTGGCTACCGCCGATGTGTTCATTACTCTGGTGATGGATTTCAACCGCACCCGCGAAGCGGTTTCGCTGGGCGGACAGGAGCAGGTCATCGAGCGCTCGGCCGAGGGTTTGATGGTGGGCGCGATCGACGCAGGAATCATGCTCAACGCGATCCAGACGGCGGCTGCGTCGCTCGGCTATGGCACGACGCCCATCGGCGCGGTGCGGCGCGATCCGCAAGCCATGATCGAACTGCTCAAGCTGCCGAAAGGCACCTTTGCCGTTGTCGGCACGACCATCGGCGTGCCGGACAAGGGGAAAATGGCGCAGGTCAAGCCGCGGGTGCCTTTCGCATCTTTCGCCCTGCAGGAAGTCTACGATGCCAAGCTTGTCAGTGAAGGTGTGCGCAGCTACGACAAGACGCTAAGGCAATGGTGGGATGCGCAAGGGATGACCGAGATGCCGTCCTATGCTAGGGCAACTGCCGATTATTACAAGCAGGTGTACTTTCCCAAGGTGGCGGCCTCCCTGCGCAGCCAGGGGTTCGAGTTTTCAGATACGGTGTAGATTTTAACCGCGTAGCGTTTAGTACCTATTCACCTGTTCTCGCAAGCTCCGATATCGCCCTTAGTTCTGCGGGGCGATGCGGAGCGGCATATCTTCTGCTGAAACTGACCAAATTCTGAGCGAAGCCAAAACTACGCGGCGGTCAGATAGTCAGTATTTCTCGATCTTAACTGTTAAATAATTCTGATTTTCCTGATTGGAAAGTCCGGCTATGCTTTGCCCATCACTTCACAAACTCTCAGGAGACGCAAATGAAGTTTCTTGCCATTCTATCCGCCGCACTGCTATTCGGCCTGACGCTGACGGCAGGCGACGCCGAAGCCGCCAGACGTCTTGGCTCCGGCAAGTCGACCGGGATGCAGCGCGAAGCTGTTAGCCCGCAAAAAACTGCCAGCGCACCGACGACTGCCAATACCGCCAAGCCGCAAGCCGCTCCGGCCCAGCCGCAACGCTCGTGGATGGGGCCGCTGGCCGGACTGGCAGCCGGCCTTGGACTGGCCGCTCTTGCCTCGTATTTTGGTTTCGGGCCGCAACTGGCCTCGCTGCTGCTGATCGGTTTGCTGGTTATGGCGGTTCTCTTCGTGATCGGGCTGATTATGCGTAAGCGTGCGGCGGCGGCAGGGCAACCGGCATTAGCGGCAGCCGGCGAGTCGTTGTATGCGCCGGCCAGATTTGAGAGCGACAATCCATCGGCCTCCGGCTATGCGCCGCAAGCTCTTGCATCTGCCATGCCGATAAGCGCAGCCAGTGGCAACATCCCGGCCGATTTCGATATCGAAGCCTTCATTCGCAACGCCAAAATCAATTTCATTCGACTGCAGGCGGCCAACGATTCTGGCAATCTCGAAGACATTCGCCAATTCACCACGCCGGAAATGTTCGCCGAATGCAAAATGTCTCTGGTCGAGCGCGGCGCGGCCAGTCAGGCAACCGATGTCGTCAAACTCGAAGCCGAAGTGCTCGACGTGGCTGAGGAAACTGAACGTTATGTGGTCAGCGTCCGCTTTACCGGATTCATTCGCGAAACAATCGAGTCCGAGTCATTCGACGAAATCTGGCATATGCTCAAGCCGCGAGACGGCAGCCATGGCTGGGTGCTGGCCGGTATCCAGCAAGTGCAATAACCGCTTTCCGCCATTGTTGGCAACGCGCCGAGCCGCTTCTGGCCGGCGCGTTTTTTCAAACTATTTTTGGCATCACATGCCAGCAGCTTTGCCAAAAATCTCCCTTTGCGCCGATTGATAGATCGCTGCGATCACCGGATGAGTCAACTGGCGCTCGGTGGTGATGGCGTAGAGTTGTTCGCGTACCGCGTCGATGCGTCCGACGATCTGTACTTCGTGTTGGCGGGTGACGAAATCCTCAATGGCCGTCGGTGCCACAAAAAAACCGGCGCCGGCCTGCCCAAATGCCTTGAGCAAGGCGCTGTCGTCGAATTCGCCGACGATGCGCGGCCGCAACCGTTGCGATTCGAACCAGCGCATCAGCCGCGGGTGGAGCGCGACATCCTCGCCCGGCAGCAGGAAGGGCGCGTCGTCGAGATACTGCGGGAAATCGCCGGAGCGGCTTTTCATTAGTGCCGGACTGGCGAAGACCGTGACGCCGCTTTCGCCGAGAAAGTGGTCATAACCGCGCACATTGAGGTTGCTCGGCATCGGTCGATCGGCAATCACCATATCCAGCCGGTGCACCGCAAGATCGGCAAGCAGCGTGGCTAGGCGGCCCTCGCGGCAGATCAGGCGCACTGGCTCCGGCAGACTGAGGGAAGGCTCGACTAGCTGGTAAGCGACCATTTTCGGCACCGAATCGGCGATGCCGACACGAAAAGGCAGGCTTTGCTGCGGCGAGCGGTCTTGCACCAGATTGAGCAATTCATTCCCCAGCGAGAAAATCTGCTCGGCATAAACCAGCATGCGCTGGCCCATTTCTGTCAATTCCAGGCCGCGCCCGGCACGCCGGAAAACCTCGACCCCGAGCGCGGCCTCGAATTCGCTCAACTGGCCGCTGATGGATTGTGGGGTCAGATGCAGTTGTTCGCTGGCGCGGGCAATACTGCCGGATTTCGCGACCATCCAGAAGTAACGCAAATGCTTGTAGTTGAGACTGGGCATATATCGAATAATCCGAATGATTGTTTTTAATAATTCGAATTGTAGGATCAATTGCCGACGGCTTACAATGCGGCACGTGATATTTCCTCAAGGAGGCTTGCATCATGAAACGCATCATTCTTTTCATTGCCACCAATCTGGCGATCATGCTGGTCTTGGGCATCGTCTGCAGCCTTACAGGTGCGCACAAGTTTTTCAGCGGCGGCGGGATTAATCTCGGCAAGCTGCTTTTCTTTGCTCTGATAATGGGCTTCGGCGGCGCTTTCATATCGCTCTGGATGTCGAAATTCATCGCCAAATGGACAACCGGGGCGCGCCTGATCGAATCCGCTGAAACCTCGACCGAATTCTGGCTGGTGGAAACAGTGCGCCGTTTTTCCAGCAAGGCCGGCCTGCCGATGCCCGAAGTCGCCATTTACGAGGGCGAGCCGAATGCTTTCGCCACTGGCGCCAGCCGTAACAATTCGTTGGTGGCGGTATCCACCGGCCTATTGCAGACCATGTCACGCGAGGAAGCGGAGGCGGTAATCGCCCATGAGGTTTCCCATATTGCGAACGGCGACATGGTGACGCTAACGCTGATTCAAGGCGTGGTTAACACCTTTGTCATATTCATTTCGCGCGTGGTCGGCTGGCTCGTGGATTCTTTCCTGCGCCGCGACAACTCGGAATCCTCCGGCCCCGGCATCGGTTATACCGTGACGGTGATCGTCTGCGACATCGTCTTCGGCATTCTCGCCAGCGTCATCGTCATGTACTTCTCGCGCCAACGTGAATTCCGTGCCGATGCCGGGGCGGCCCAACTGCTGGGAACGCCGCAGCCAATGATGGCCGCTCTGCAACGCCTTGGCGGCATGGAGGCGGGCGAATTGCCGCAGAACGTCGCCACCGCCGGCATCAATGGCAGGCCGGGCTGGCTGGAACTATTTTCCAGCCATCCGCCGATTGAAGAGCGCATCGCGGCGCTGGCGAAAATTCGTTAAATGGGCATGAATTAACCAAATACCGATCCCTCTCCCGTGTGCGGGAGAGGGTGGCCAAAGGCCGGGAGAGGGTAATGTTTTGATTATCTCAGCTATCGCCCTCTCCCCCTGCCCCTCCCGCACGCGGGAGAGGGGGGAGTTGTGTGGCGATGTAGAGAATCTCACGGCAAGGCACTTATCATGGAAAACCCTGACAGTTTCGCCACCGCCTCCATGTGGGCGGGGTTCATCGCCTTCGTCTTGCTGATGCTGGCGCTAGACCTGTTCGTTTTCGGCGGACGCAAGGCGCACCGGGTTTCGGTGCGCGAGGCGTTGGCCTGGGTCATGGTCTGGGTCAGCTTGGCGCTGGTCTTTGCCGCGCTGCTTTGGTGGTATCTGAACGGGACGTACGGCGCGGAAGTGGCCGAGCGCAAGACACTGGAGTTCATCACCGGTTATTTGATCGAGCAGTCGCTGTCGGTCGATAACATGTTCGTGTTCGTGATGATTTTCGGCTATTTCGCCGTTCCGCCCGAATTGCAGCGCCGGGTGCTGCTCTATGGCGTGCTTGGCGCTATCGTCATGCGCGCAGTGGTGATCCTGGCCGGGGTCTGGCTGGTCTCCCAATTCGCCTGGCTGTTGTATATCTTCGGCGGCTTCCTGGTGGTTACCGGCATCAAGATGCTGATCTTTGCCGAGCATGAGCCGGATCTCGAACAAAACCCGCTGCTGCGTTGGCTGCGCGGCCATCTGCGGATCACCGGCGGCTTTCATGGCGAATCTTTCTTCGTCCGGCAGAGCGGGCATGGAACCATGCCCGCTTCCCTCTCCCCCAACCCCTCTCCCCCTAGCGGGAGAGGGGAGCTTCGTGAGTCGCTACGCAACTCTCATGGTAAGGGCTTGTTGTTTGCTACACCGATGTTCCTGGTGCTGGCGCTGATCGAAGTCAGCGACCTGATTTTCGCCGTCGATAGCATCCCCGCCATTTTCGCGGTGACGACCGATCCCTTCATCGTCTTCACGTCCAACATTTTCGCCATCATGGGGCTGCGCGCCCTGTATTTCCTGCTGGCCGACATGGCGGATCGCTTCCATCTGCTCAAATATGGCCTGGCAGTCGTGCTGGTCTTCGTCGGCGGCAAGATGCTGGCAGCACCCTGGTTCCATATCCCGATCCAGTGGTCGCTTGCCATAGTCGGCAGCATCATTCTGGTTTCGGTGATGTTGAGCCTAGCGCTGACGAAGGCGAAATCGTCCCCCTGACTCTGGAGTCGCAAATGGAAGCACGTCATTACTTTTGGCTATCGACCGCCGCCGCGCTCGCCACCATCGTTATCAAAACGCTGGCCTGGTGGCTGACAGGTTCGATGGGCCTGCTCTCGGATGCGATGGAATCCTTCGTCAATCTTGCAGGCGCGACCTTCGCCCTGTGGATGATCACCATCGCCAAATGCCCGCCGGATCAGGATCATCCGCTTGGACACAGCAAGGCCGAGTATTTTTCCAGCGGTTTCGAGGGACTCCTCATTTTTGGCGCGGCAGGGGCGATCATCTGGTCCTCGATACTGCGCTTGCTGACGCCACAACCGCTGGAAGCGCTGGGGCTGGGGCTGTGCTTGTCGTTCGGCGCCAGCCTGATCAATCTGTTCGTCGCCCTGGCGATGCGCCGGGCAGCAATGCGCTTTCGCTCCATCGCGCTCGAAGGCGGCTCGCAGCACTTGATGACCGATGTGTGGACTTCCGGCGGCGTGATTGCCGGGTTGGTTCTCGCCTGGATCAGCGGTTGGCTATGGCTGGATGCCGTGGTCGCCATCGCGGTCGGCACAAACATTCTCTATATCGGCTGGAGCCTGGTGCGCGCTTCGGCACAGGGATTGATGGACGCAGCATTGCCGGAAGAAAACATTGCCGCCATCGAACAGATACTGCAAAGTTTTTCCGGACGCGGCGTGAGCTATGCCAACTTTCGCACACGCCGGGCCGGTTCGGCTAGTTTTGTTTATGTAACTGTGCTGGTTCCGCCAAGCTGGACTATCGTCGAGACGCACAATGTCCTTGACGAAATCGAGGCTGCAATCGGCGAGGAGTTATCGGACACGCATGTTCTAACCCATGCGGAACCGGCTTGCGAGTGACTGGCTAGATTTTCAGATACGGATCAAATCAAACAGCGCAGCGCTTAGACCTTATTTCCCAGTTTCGCGTAGGCGTCCGATATCGTTGAGTTCATTCTGCAGGGCGATGCCTTCGAGCTTGGTTAGCGGCAGGCTGACCAACAGCGAAATGCGGCGGTTCAACAACTTGAAGGCGGTGACGAAGGCGCGGCGCTTGTCTATGTCGCTGCCTTCGACCGCAGCCGGATCCTCGATACCCCAATGCGCCGTTATCGGCTGTCCGGGCCAGACCGGGCAGGCTTCGCCGGCGGCGTTGTCGCAAACCGTGAACACGAAGTCCATATGCGGGGCGCCAGCCACAGCAAATTCGCCCCAGTTCTTGCTGCGCAGGCCTGTTACATCTAAGCTTTCCTCATGCAACAACTCGATTGCAAAGGGATTGACCTTGCCTGCCGGGAAGCTGCCAGCGCTGAATGCGCGGAAACGGTCTTTGCCGACATGGTTGAGAATGGCTTCGGCAAGGATGCTGCGCGCCGAGTTACCGGTGCAGAGGAACAGTACATTGAAGACGCGTTGCGGCACGATGGAGTCTCCTTTCATGCAGTGTTGGCATTGACTGCCGTCGTTTCAAATGGTTTTCGTGGCAGAGCGGAAATGCGCGTTGGAGTAATCGCGTAACGGATGCCAGAACAGGCAGTCTATTTATTGTTTGTTACATAGACATTACAACTAACCAACCCCTCTCCCGCGGAAGTAAGCAATTATTCATTTCCCCGCAACTTTGGCGTAACACCCGTTCCTCAGAATTTCACCAGGACAACACGCCAAAGGAGCAACAATATGTTGCAAACTGCTGATCTTCGGATTTGTGAAAACCAAGCCCGCCCACCGGTCTATCACGTCGGACTGGCGTGCGCAGAAAGCGAAATTCTTGAAGCGCAACGGCTTCGCTATCATGTCTTTGTTGATGAGCTAGGAGCTAACCTGCATAACCGCATTCCTGGCGTCGATCACGACTTGTATGACCCGTTTTGCGAACACCTGATCGTGCGCGACGAGAGTCAGGGCAGGATAGTCGGCACCTACCGTATTCTCTCGCCGAGTTCGGCGCGTAGTGTCGGCAGCTATTACTCGGAAAGCGAGTTCGATCTGGTACGTCTTGCCCACCTGCGCGAGCGCATGGTTGAAGTCGGTCGCTCTTGCATCGATCCGGATTACCGTAGCGGCGCCGTGATCAGTCTGCTCTGGTCAGGACTGGCCTTCTATATGGTGAAGAACCGTCATGATTACCTGATCGGCTGCGCGTCGATCAGCATGGCCGACGGCGGGCATAACGCCGCCGATGTGTATACCCAGTTGGCCGACAAACACCTCGCACCCCACGAATACCGTGTCTTCCCCCGCTACGCGCTGCCTTTCGAGAAACTGAAAACCGGTCAGCCCGCCGAATTGCCGCCGCTCGTCAAGGGTTACCTGCGCGTCGGCGCCTATGTTTGCGGCGAACCCGCCTGGGATGCCGATTTCAATACCGCCGACCTGCTTATGATGCTGCCGATGTCGCGCATGAATCCTCGCTACCTGCGCCATTTTGTCGAGCGGCAAAGCTGATTCAGGCAGACCGCCCCTCGGCCTGTTTCTGGAATCCGTTTTCTGGATTACATCTGAAAACGGATATTTCAAACTGGGGTAAGCTTGCATTTCGGCTTGCCCCAGCTTTTTTATCATCTTATCCAAAATCCATGGAAAGTCCATTCAAGGGTAAAACCGGCCTGCAGCGCATCTGGAACGCCCTGCACTATTCGCTTGCCGGGCTGTCCGAAGCCTATCGCCATGAGGATGCCTTTCGCCAGGAGGTCTTGCTTGCCGCCATCCTGCTGCCACTGGCGTTGTGGCTACCGGTTGCGGCGCTTGGCAAGGCTTTGATGATTTTCAGCGTATTGCTAGTGATTATCGTCGAGTTGCTCAACTCGGCGGTTGAGGCGACAGTGGATCGCATCTCTCTGGACGATCACCGCTTGGCAAAACGCGCCAAGGATATCGGCAGCGCGGCAGTGCTTATTTCGCTGATCAATGTCGTTGTGATCTGGAGCATCGTGTTGTTTGGTTAGTTTGCCAACTGCGGCAAAGTAACAAAAACATCATCCAGTCTTCATCAAACTGTTGCGTTCGCTACGCAAAATGCAGGCATGGACTCCACGCCTATCGTCGTGCAAAACTATGCGCCACGCTCGCCGCAATTGCGTATCGCCGTTGTCACAGAAACTTATCCGCCGGAGATCAACGGCGTCGCCATGACCATCGGACGCATGATGGAAGGGCTGCGCCAGCGCGGTCACCATGTGCAACTGGTGCGTCCGCGCCAGTCGCCGCAGGAAGTCGCTTCCAATGAAAAGGCTTTCGTGGAAGTCCTGGCGCAGGGCATGTCTATCCCGCGCTATCAGGAACTGAAACTGGGCCTTCCCGCCAGAAGCTTGTTGCTTCAACTGTGGCAAACACAACGGCCTGACATTGTTCACGTTGTCACCGAAGGCCCTCTGGGCTGGTCGGCCATTTCGGCGGCGCGCAAGCTGCGCCTGCCCATCAGCTCCGACTTCCATACCAATTTCGACAGTTACAGCCGTCATTACGGCATCGGCTGGCTGAAACACCCCATCAGCGCCTATCTGCGCAAGCTGCACAATCGTTCCGATCTGACGTTGGTGCCGACGCAAGCCATGCGTAGCGATCTTTCCAGGAAGGGCTATCAGCGGCTGCATGTCGTCGCGCGCGGGGTCGATACCCAACTGTTCAATCCCTCCCGGCGCTCGATGGAATTGCGAAACTCATGGGGTGTCGCCAATAACGGTCTTGCCGTGATTCATGTCGGTCGCCTGGCGCCGGAGAAGAACCTGCAATTGGTGTTAAGAACTTTCAAGGTTATCGTGGAATGCCGGCCAGATGCCCGGCTGGTGTTCGTCGGCGACGGGCCTGAACGGGCGGCTTTGCAGAAGGCGCATCCACAGCATATTTTCTGCGGCATGCGTAGCGGAGAGGATCTCGCAAGCCATTACGCTTCGGGGGATATTTTCCTCTTCCCCAGCCTGACTGAAACCTTCGGCAATGTTACCCTGGAAGCCATGGCCAGCGGGCTAGGGGTGGTCGCCTACGACTATGCCGCAGCGGGGGAACTGATCTGCTCGCAACAGAATGGCATGCTAGCGGCGCTTGGCGACGAAGCCGCATATATCGATGCCGCCCTGTCGCTGGCGACCGATCCGCCTTTGCTTGCAGCAGTGCGTCAGCAAGCCGCCGCCAGCATTGCAAAACACGACTGGGAGCACATCTACGACGAGTTTGCCACAACGCTCGCCGATACTGTGCGCAGCAGCTTGAGGAAACAACATGCCAAGACTGCGTTTATCTTGGCGCCTGATTGAACCCTAAGATTTTGCGATCCTTAACCCTTGCGAGCGTTAAATAACCATGCATATCCTGATGGTTTCGGATGTCTATTTCCCACGCATCAACGGTGTTTCAACCTCGATAGAAACTTTCCGCACAGCGCTCGCCAGGCACGATGTCAAGATAACCCTGATTGCGCCCCACTACACATCAGACAGACAGGTAACGCACGAGCTGGGCGATGTCATCCGCATTCCGGGACGCCCGGTGCCGCGCGATCCGGAAGACCGCCTGATGAGTTACCGCGCCACGCTCGGCCTGCTGCCGCAATTGCGTGCGATGAACATCGATGCGGTGCATATCCAGACGCCTTTCGTTGCGCATTATGCCGGTCTGGCGCTGGCGCGGCGGCTTGGTGTCCCCTGCATGGCGACCTACCATACTTTCTTCGAGGAATATCTGCATCATTACCTTCCCTTCCTGCCGCGCCACTGGATGCGCGCTGCCGCGCGCCAGTTCTCGCGTAGCCAATGCAATGCGCTCGACACCATTGTTGTCCCATCCTCAGCGATGCGCGATAAATTGGCTGGTTATGGCATCAATCGCCCGCTACAGGTATTGCCTACGGGTATTCCCAAGGAGATATTCATAGCCGGCGATGGACCAGGCTTTCGCAAAGCTTATGGCATCCCGCCGGAAAGACCGGTGGCGCTCTATGTCGGTCGTGTCGCCTTCGAGAAGAATATCGATTTTTTGCTGCGCGTCATCGAGCAGGCGCGCCGGGAGCTACCGGAAGTGTTGCTGCTCGTCGCTGGCGAAGGCCCTGCGCTGCATGCTTTGCAGGTTAAGGCGTGCGGCATGAATCTGGAACAAAACGTTCGCTTCGTCGGTTATCTGGATCGTCATCAGGGATTGCTCGATTGTTATAGCGCAGCCGATGTGTTCGCCTTCGCCTCGCGCACGGAAACGCAAGGGCTGGTGCTGCTGGAAGCGATGGCGCAAAACCTGCCGGTGCTCGCCCTGGCGGAAATGGGTACGCGCGAAGTGCTGAACGGCTGCGGCGGCGCGGAAATCGCCAACCACGATGTTGCCGATTTCTCATCGCGACTGGTTCATCTGCTGCGCGACCCGTCGCGGCGCAGCATGATGGCAGCGTCGGCGCGAGCGCATGCCGAAGCTTGGGGCGCCGTGCAACTGGCGCGACTGCTGCATGAGACCTATCGAAGCCTAACCCATAACCTGGCTACCGCAACGTATTCGGAAGTGTCATAAGCGCTTCATATTCGTCGGCGAGAATGGTGCTTCTGATGCTGGTCAAAAGCTGGCATTCAACAGAGGAGGCAAATCATCATGTTTGACCTAACGAATCCCATTCTGCTGCAACAACCTGGCTTGGCGCTTGCCAATTCCCATAAGCCAGACGGTTCGAATAGCCCGATTGAGGCGCAATTGCAAAGCATTATCCGGGAAGGGCGTCTATATGCGGCATTCCAGCCGATCCTGGATTTTCGCGCAAAGAGCTACTTCGGTTTTGAAGGGCTAATCCGTGGTCCTCAAGATACTGCATTTAGCAATCCTATGGCTCTGTTCGAGGCGGCTCGCAGATACGATCTGCAAGTCGAACTGGAACGCGCCTGCCGCGAGACGATTTTTCGTGCCTTCGCGCATCTGAATTTACCAGGGCGGCTGTTTGTCAATTTCAGCCCGATGGCGCTGAACGATCCTGAATTCAGCAACGGCAAGACGCTCAAGTTGCTCCACGAGCTCAGCCTGCAACCGGAACGCATTGTCATCGAAGTAACCGAGAATCAGCAGATCGACAATTTCCCGGATATCTGCAATATCCTTGAACATTATCGTGATATAGGATACCAGATAGCAATCGATGACCTTGGCGAGGGATTTTCCAATTTGCGCATGTGGTCGGAAATTCATCCAGAGTTCATCAAGATCGACCGTTCGCTAATCAGCGGCATTGATGACAGCCACTTGAAGTACATGTTGGTGCGCTCGATCAACGAGATTGCCGAAACCTGTGGCACGCGCATTATTGCGGAGGGAATTGAAACCGAGACGGAATTGACGACCGTGCGCGGTCTTGGCATTGCCTTTGGGCAGGGGTTCTTGATTGCCAAGCCGGCGGCCAGGCCGGAGACCGCTCTAACCAGCGAAATGGCGGAGCGTCTCACCCATCATCGGACCATCACTTTTCCGGGCACAGGCATTATCGGTTCCTATCAGGAAACCGTGCGCAGCCTGGTGCAACGCGTTCCGCGGGTAACGCCGGACAATAACAATATCGATGTCTGCAATCTGTTTGAGAATAACCCCGGCCTGAACATGATTCCCGTGGTCCATAATGATCGGCCGCTTGGGCTGATAAGCCGCCATAAATTGACCGATGGCTTTTCTCGGCCCTACCGTCGCGAGCTCTTTGGCCATAAATCGTGCACCCAGTTCATGGATGCCTCCACGACATTGATAGAGCATGATGTAAGCATCCATGAGGCCGGGCTGATAATAACTCACGCCGCTACCGATTACATGGGCGAGGGTTTCATTATTACCCAGCAAGGCGAGTATCTTGGTGTCGGCAGCACCCAGAAATTGATGAAGCTAATCACGGAAATGCAGATCAGTTCGGCGCGTTACGCCAACCCGCTGACGCAATTGCCCGGCAATGTGCCGATCAATCAGCACATCGACAGCCTGTTGAAGAACCAGGTATCCTTTGCCGCTTGCTATGTCGATATCGACTCTTTCAAGCCATTCAACGATATCTACGGTTACAGCATGGGCGATGAAATGATCCAGTTGCTAGGCAGGGTGCTGGGCAAGGTATGCGATCCGCAGATCGATTTTATCGGCCACATCGGTGGAGATGATTTTGTTGTTTTGTTCCAGAGTGGCAACTGGGAACAACGATGCAAGGCTGCGCTGGAGTTGTTCGATGATGTGGCAAGGGCATCCTTTTCGCCAGAAGATATCGACCGGGGTGGCATGATTGCAGAAAACCGGAGCGGGCAAGTCGTATTTCATCCTCTCTCGGCAATTTCGATAGGAGCTATCCCTGTCAAGCCCGGTCAATTCAATAGCCATCACGAAATTTCAGCCGCCATAACCGAGGCAAAAAAACAGGCGAAGAGAACCACTGGTTCAAGCCTGTTTATCGATCGCCGGGGCGGAACAGATTTTCGGAATGCGCATGCCGAACCCCTGATTCAGGGCTAGCCCGCAAGCTAGGCCGCAGGGTTTTCCGCCAAGTGGGTTGCCAGTGAATCTGTTGAGGAAATGGAAGCCGATTGCCAGTCGATCAGTTCCATTCTGCCGTCCAGATGCTCGACAATTGCCGTGCAGCTGTCGACCCAATCGCCGCAGTTCAGATAGCTGATGCCGTCCTTTTCCTTTATCGTCGCCCAGTGGATATGGCCGCAGATGACGCCGTCAAGATCGCGCTCGCGGATGCTGTACATCACAGAATCCTCGAAATTGAAAATGAAGCCCAGCGCAGTCTTGACCTTGCGCTTGGCGTAGCCGGCCAGCGACCAATAGCCCGGTAAACGACATGTCCTGCGCAGAAAAGATATCCAGACATTGAGGCGCACCAACAGGGTATAGAACATATCGCCGAGAACCGCTACGCAACGGTGATGCCGCGTTACCTGATCGAACTCGTCGCCATGCAGCAACAAATATTTTTTTCCGTTTGCCGATGCATGCACATATTCGCGTTCGACGCGGATATCGCCAAATGAGGCGCCGACATACTCGCGTAGCGCTTCGTCGTGATTGCCGGGAATGAGAATCACCTTGTTGCCGTGCCGCGCACGGCGTAGCACTTTCTGCACGACGGTATTCTGGTCAGCAGACCAGTAGATGCCGCGACTCATGGCCCAGAAGTCGATGATGTCGCCGACCAGGAAAAGGTGTTCGGAAGGATGTTCGCGCAAGAAGTCCAGCAGCCTATTAGCCTGGCAGGCTCTTGTGCCAAGATGCACGTCGGAGATGAAAATGGAACGAACCTGGGGCATGGGAATCCGTCAATTCTTCATGCCGATAAACGGTAACTGGGAATATGTCATACCCATTATTCGCTGAGAGGCGCCGTCGGATAGCGTTTGAGATTGTTTCAGGATTGTTGGCTCCAAGGCAGGTTCGGAAACAACAATAACCGATGAATGTGACAGCAGTGTTACCTTGACTCTGCTAGCACATCAATTTCCGCAGGCGGTTCTTCCGGTTATCGCGTTGCTGGTCAACCCGGTTTGCGCAACTCCTGGGATTCATAGATATGCGTCGCGATTCGCGAATGTGCTGCGGCGGCAAGCGCACGGCGATCAAGGCGTCGTCCGGTTTCGATCTCTTTCGTAGGCAGCGGCTGCTCGACATGAATCTTCAGCGTTGTTTGCTGCTGCCGCGCAATCATGAGCATCGACTGCCACAGGGTCGTTTGGCCGATATAGGCAACCGACAGGCTGCGTTGCCCTTTCCCGTCCAGATAAGACAGCGCAAGCGGCTGAACTGGACGAATGGTATCGACTGCCGCTTGCAGCAATGCGGCGTGGAAATTGAGCATATGCGTCCCGTCGGTAGTCGTCCCTTCCGGAAATACGGCGACATGCAAGCCGTTCTTAAGCAACCGGCCGATTTCGTCGTTGACGATTTTTGCGTGTCCTCGGCTGCCGCGCCGCAGGAAAATGGTGTCAGTTTTGGCCGCAAGCCAGCCGATCAGCGGCCAGTTGCGCACGTCCGCTTTGGAGACAAAGGCGGCTGGTTGAACGGCATTGATGGCGTAAATGTCGATCCATGAGACATGATTGGATACGATCATGCAGCCGGGCTCGAATGCCGCGCCAGCAAGCTGCAGGCGGATATTCAGGATTTTCAGCAACTGGCGCGACCAGCGTTGTTTCAAGGCAAGCCGCGCTGGATGTGAGATGAACGGGTAGAACAACGCTACGGTCACGCTTCCCCACAGCAGGTGCAGGCCCATCCGCGAAAGACGGAAGGCGGCGCGAATTGCTGTGAATCTGTTATTGCCTTGGTTCAATGCTATGCAGCCAGCACCCGGCTGGGTGGGAAACGCGCCGCAAAGCGGCTGCCCTTGCCGGGCGTGCTGCGGATATCCAGCGTAGCCTGATGGCGGGAGAGTGCATGCTTGACGATGGATAGCCCCAAGCCGGTGCCGCCGGTTTCACGCGAGCGACTGCGGTCGACGCGGTAGAAACGCTCGGTGAGCCGGGGAATATGCTTGGCGTCGATGCCGATGCCGCTATCTTCGACGGCGAATTCGGCTCCTTCCGGCCCGGCATGCCAGGTGAGCGTTATCTTCCCGCCTTCCGGCGTGTAGCGCACGGCGTTGGAAACAAGGTTGGAGAGGGCGCTGGCGATTTCCACTTCCGATCCGGTCAGATCGCCGCTGCCGCTTGTCTCCAGCCGCAGATCATGCCTCCCGGCGGAAAGCGCTTCGCCGTCGCGCAGGAGCTTTTCCGTCAGTGCCGACATGATCACGCGTTCGGTGGCAGGCGGCGGAGGCGCGGATTCGAGATTGGAAAGCGTCAGCAATTCTTCCAAGATGCGCTGCATGCGTTCGGATTGCTCGGTCATCAGGGAAAGAAAGTGCTTGCGTTCGTCGGCATCGAGTTCAGTTTCGAGGTTGCCCAGCGTCTCGACGAAACCGGCAAGGACGGTCAATGGCGTACGCAGTTCGTGCGAAACGTTGGCGACGAAATCGCGGCGCATCTGGTCGATGCGCTCGCTTTGCGTGATATCGCAGATTTGTATTAAGCGGCGATTATCGCCATAAGCCACCACATTGAGCGAGAGCGCTCGCTCGGCGATGCGCGGCGAGCGCATGCGTAATGGCTTGCTAAAGTTTTTCTCTTGAATATAGCCGACAAACTCCGGCAGGCGCACCAGATTGGCAAGCGGCTGACCAATATCGCTGTGGCGATTCAGCCCGAGCATATCTTCGGCTGAAGTGTTGCACCATTCGATGCGTCCGGCGGCATCGAGCGAAATCAGTCCATCGATCAGCGCTTGCCCTGCAGAGGCGAACATCAGCGTATTTTGGCGCTCCTCGTTGATGGCGGCATGAAGGTCTCGTTCGTGACGATAGAGCCTGGCAAAGACCTCATCCCAGGCGCCTATGCCTTCGAAGTTAGTGCTGAGCGAGGGCTGGCGTGACCAGCGTTCGAGCAGCAGGAAATGCCGCAGATGGTAGGCGAGTTGCGCCAGCAGACCGCAAGCGAACACCATCCAGCCTGCCCAAGGGGCAACGGCAAATCCGAAAGCCATGCCCAAGGCGGCAGAAAACAGCAGGTAGATCAGGGCGCTGAAAAGGGGAAGCGGCATCCGGTCTTAGTCTCAGCGAATTCGGTATCAGTTCCCGCGAAAACGGTAGCCAGTCCCGCGTACTGTTTCCACCCGCTCGTGATGACCAAAAGGTTCCAGCGCCGCGCGCAAGCGCCGGATGTGGACGTCCACTGTGCGTTCTTCGACATAGACATGGTCGCCCCAGACCTCATCGAGCAGTTGCGACCGTGTGTAGACACGTTCCGGATGCGTCATGAAGAAGAACAGCAGGCGGAATTCGGTCGGCCCGAGGTCTATCGGTTCTTCGCCGCTGGTGACACGGTGGTTGGCCGGGTTGAGCTTGAGGCCGCCAATATCGACAGCTTCTCCCGCCAGATGAGGCGAACGGCGGCGCAGCACGGCACGCACGCGGGCGATCAATTCCTTGGGTGAAAAGGGTTTCGTGATGTAATCGTCGGCGCCCGCTTCCAGCCCTTGCACCTTGTCCTCTTCATGGACGCGGGCGGTGATCATGATGATGGGCAAATCGCGGGTGCGTTCTTCGGCGCGAAGTTTTTTGGCGAGAGAGACGCCGGATTGTCCGGGCAGCATCCAGTCGAGCATGACGAGGTCGGGCAAAATGGCGCAGATGGATGCGTAGCCTTCTTCTGCGCTGCTGGCGCAGACGACCAGAAAGCCGGCGTGTTTCAGGTTGATGGCGATGAGTTCCTGAATGGCCGGTTCGTCCTCGACAACAAGTATGGTCGGATTCAAGCTGCGCCCTCTTCCTTTATATGACGGATATCGCGGCCTTCGACAATGTAGATCACCTGCTCGGCGACATTTTTCGCATGATCGCCGATGCGCTCGATGGCGCGGGCGATGGTGATGACATCGAGGGAACAGGTAATGGTGCGCGGGTCTTCCATCATGTAGGTGACGAGCTGGCGGACGATGGCCTTGAATTCGTGATCAAGGTCTTTATCATCACGAATGACCGCCAGCGCAGTCTCTGTATCCAGGCGAGCAAAAGCGTCCAGCGAGCGACGCAACATTTCCGTGGCTTCATTCGCCAGATGTCCAATATTGGCGGCATCGGCCACTACCAACATATGGCCTCGCTCGTTGATGCGGCGCACGCCCTTGGCCATCTTTTTCGCTTCGTCGCCGATGCGTTCGAGGTCGGTAACAATCTTGCTCACGGCCATGACTAGCCGCAGGTCGTAGGCCGTCGGTTGGCGCTTGGCGATGACATGGATGCAGCCATTGTCGATGGCCTTTTCCAGTTCGTTAACCCGGTGGTCGGTTTCGATCACGGTATGTGCCGTTTCCATGTTGGCTTCGGCGTAGGCTTCGGAGGCCATGCAGATTTGCGATTCGACCAGGCCGCCCATTTGCAGGACGCGGGTACGCAAGCCTTCGAGTTCCTCGTCGAATTGCCGGGAAAGATGTGCGTTGCTTTCGTTCATTTTGTCTCCAATATCCTAGGATCAACCCATGCGGCCAGTTAAGTAATCTTCCGTGCGCTTGTCTTGCGGCTTGATGAAAATATCGTCGGTCTTGCCAAATTCGATCAGGTCGCCCAGGTACATGTAGGCAGTGTAGTCAGAAACCCGTGCCGCTTGTTGCATGTTATGGGTGACGATGGCAATCGTGAATTCGCTCTTGAGTTCGTGCACCAGTTCCTCGATGCGCATGGTTGAAATCGGGTCGAGCGCGGAAGTTGGCTCGTCCAGCAGCAGCACGCGCGGCTTGACGGCAACCCCGCGGGCAATGCACAAGCGTTGTTGCTGTCCACCGGAAAGACTTGTCCCTTGCCGGTGGAGGATGTCCTTGACTTCATCCCACAGGGCTGCCTTGGTCAGCGCCCACTCGATGCGATCATCCATCTGGATACGGGTCAGCTTTTCGTGCATGCGCACGCCGAATGCGATGTTATCGTAAATCGACATGGGAAACGGCGTCGGTTTTTGAAACACCATACCCACCTTGGCACGCAGAGCGATGGTGTCGACGTCCTTGTCGAGGATGTTCTTTCCATCCATGAGCAGTTCGCCTTCGGCGCGCTGCCCAGGATATAAATCGTACATGCGGTTGATGGTGCGCAACAGCGTCGATTTGCCGCAACCCGAAGGGCCGATGAGGGCGGTGATCTGTTTCTGGTGAATATCCAGATTGACGTTGTTCAAAGCCCTTGTTTTGCCGTAATAAAAATTCAGGTTTCGAATGCGAATCTGAGGCGGCAGTGTTTTATCGTTATTTGACATTGGTTTTGGCTCCGTATTCAACGTTGTTCTTCCTTGCGGAACATGACGCGGGCAATGATGTTGAGGGACAGTACCCCGAGCGTGATCAGAAACACGCCGGCCCAGGCCAGTTCTTGCCAATCCTTGAACGGACTCATGGCGAACTTGAAAATTGTCACCGGCAGGTTGGCCATCGGTTCCGATAGATCCAGGCTCCAGAACTGGTTGGAAAGCGAGGTGAACAGCAGTGGCGCTGTTTCGCCGGAAATTCGCGCGACCGCCAGCAGAATACCGGTCACGATCCCTGTTTTGGCGGAACGCACCGTCACCATCAGGATTACCTTCCACTTCGGCGCGCCGAGGGCAAAGGCGGCTTCCCGCAACGCGTTGGGTACCAGCGTGAGCATGTCTTCGGTCGTCCGCACCACCACCGGAATTACCAGCAGGGCCAAGGCAATTGCTCCGGACATCCCGGAAAACTTGCCGGCATGCGCCACGTAGACCGCGTAAACGAAAAGACCGATGACAATCGATGGCGCGGAAAGCAGGATGTCGTTGATGAATCGGGTCACTTTGCCGAGAATGGTTTGCTGGCCATATTCGGCGAGATAGATCCCTGCCAGAATCGCCGCCGGTGTCGCCATCAGCATGGCCAGTCCGACCAGGATGGCGCTTCCCACAATGGCATTCAGCAAGCCGCCTGCGCTGCCAGGCGGGGGCGTCATCTGGGTAAACAAGCTCAGCGAAAGCGCGCCAATTCCCTGCCCGATAACCATCCACAGAATCCACGCCAGCCAGAAGAGGCCGAAGACCATGGCCAGCAGTGAGCAGGCCAGCGCAAAGGCGTTGATAAGCTTTCGCTTGACAGCTAGATCCATAACGCCCCCTTAACTCTTTGCGCCCGAGCCATGCTCAAGCGACATCAGCAACAATTTCGACAGTGACAACACGACAAAAGTAATCAAGAACAGGATCAGCCCCAACTCCACCAGGGCCGAGGTGTACAAGCCTGGTGTTGCTTCCGCGAATTCATTGGCGAGGGCGGAGGTAATGCTATTGCCGGGCATGAACAGGGAAAAACTGTTGAGCAGGCTGGCGTTGCCGATTATGAAGGTAACCGCCATGGTTTCGCCGAGCGCCCTGCCAAGACCGAGCATGATGCCGCCGATGACGCCGACGCGGGTATAAGGCAATACCACGTTCCATACTACTTCCCAGGTTGTGCCACCGAGTCCATAGCACGATTCCTTGAGCAATGATGGCGTCAGTTCGAAAACATCCCGCATGACTGCGGCAATGAAAGGAATGATCATGATGGCCAGGATGATGCCCGCAGCCAGGATGCCGATGCCGAGCGAAGGTCCGGAAAAGAAGCTGCCGACCAGCGGCAACTTGCCGAGGGTCTTGGCGATGAAGGGCTGAACGTATTCTCCGAAGATGGGGGCGAACACCAGCAGGCCCCATATCCCATAAACGATGCTGGGAATACCGGCCAGCAATTCGATGGCGATGCCTAGCGGTCGGCGCAGCCAAGTCGGCGAAAGTTCGGTGAGGAACAGCGCAATGCCGAAACTCACGGGCACAGCAATGATCAGCGCGATCAGGGAGGTTGCCAAGGTGCCGTAGATCGGCACCAGTGCGCCAAAACGTTCAGCCGGTGGATTCCATTCGCTGCTCACGAGAAAACCGAAACCGAAAGTCTTGATGGATGGCCAGGCGCTGACGGTGAGCGAGACAATGATCCCGAACAACAGAATCAGGGTTATCGCGGCAAAAGTGCGCGTCAGATTAAAAAACAGGACATCCGCCAGCTTGCTTGTTTCAATGGATTTATTCATCAGTCCCGCCCAGCGTATTCAGAAGTGGCATTTTTTATTTCAGTCGTCAATTTCACCCGAGTCTCCTTCCGACCAGAGTGCGGAAGGAGATTCGGGTGAATCGCATAGACTACTTATACACGGGCTTGCCGGAAGCGTCCTTGATGTTGCTCCAGGAGGCGCGAATCTGCTTGATCAGGGAATCGGGTAGCGGCACGTAATCCAGGTCGGCGGCCATCTTCTCGCCGTTCTTGTAGGACCACTCGAAGAACTTGAGCGCTTCGGCACCCTGCGCCGGTTTGTCCTGAGCCTTGTGCATCAGGATGAAAGTGGCGCCCGTGATCGGCCAGCTTGCCTTGCCGGGTTGATTGGTCAGGATTTCGCCAAAAGCGGACTTGCTCCAGTCGGCGCCTGCGGCAGCGGCCTTGAAGGTGACATCGTCAGGGGCGACGAATTGTCCGGCGGCATTCTGCATTTTCACCCAAGCCAGCTTGTTCTGCTTGGCATAGGCATATTCGACATAGCCGATGGAGTTGGCGATGCGCTGAACGAAAGCGGCGACGCCTTCGTTGCCCTTGCCGCCCATGCCGGTCGGCCATTGCACGGCAGTACCTTCGCCCACTTTCTGTTTCCACTCAGGACTGACCTTGGAGAGGTAGTTTGTGAAAATGAAACTGGTGCCGGAACCATCGGCGCGGCGGACGACCGCAATATCAGCTTCCGGCAGTTTGGCCTTAGGATTGAGCGAGGCAATCGCCTTGTCGTTCCACTTGGTGATTTTGCCGAGGTAGATATCGGCCAGCACGGCGCCGGTCAATTCCAGAGCGCCGGCCTGAATGCCGGGAACATTGACTACCGGCACGACACCGCCGATCACCGTCGGGAACTGGATGAGTCCGCCCTTGTTCAGGACTTCTGCGCTCAGCGGCATGTCGGAAGCGCCGAAATCGACGGTCTTGGCATTGATCTGCTTGATGCCGCCGCCGGAACCGATCGATTGATAGTTGATCTTGTTGCCCGTGGCTTTTTGATAGCCATCGGCCCACTTGGCGTAAATTGGAGCGGGAAAGGAAGCGCCAGCGCCAGTAATTTCGGCTGCCTGCGCGGAAACGGACAAGGCGCTGAAACACAAGGCGAGTATTGAAGCGCGGAAAAATCGGGTTTTGCCAAACATATGAGGCTCCTCTATCAGAGTAATAAAGCAAAAATCCATGGCCAATGTGTTGCAAGTTGGTCGAAGACAGCTTATGGGAGAATTGTTACAGCGAGATTACAAGCTATCGGATTCCCAGTTGACTAACTTGGCGAAGGCGGCGATGCTGATAAAATTAGCGGCTCGACAAGGACTATTCCCATGATCGATCTCGAAGTTATTCTGCGGTTACAGGCAACCTTGGTTGAACGCAAGAGCGCGGCTCCCGATTCTTCTTATGTTGCCGGTCTCTATGCCAAGGGCACCGACAGCATATGCAAGAAAGTGGCGGAGGAGGCTGCCGAGGTCATCATGGCGGCCAAGGATGGCGACCATCAGCATATCGTGCGGGAAGTAACCGACCTCTGGTTTCACAGCATGGTCTTGCTTGCCCACTTCGGTATCGGGATCGAAGATGTGATAAGCGAGTTACAGCGGCGTGAAGGTGTTTCCGGCCTCGAAGAAAAGAAGTTGCGAGGACTGGGCAATTATTGAGCAACCGTTTAAGGATAGGTTTTGATGATGACCGACTGTATTTTCTGCAAGATTATCCGTGGCGAGATTCCCTGCCGCAAAATCTATGAGGATGAGGAAGTTCTTGCCTTTCATGACATTCGTCCGTTAGCGCCGGTGCACTTCATGCTTATCCCCAAGGCGCATGTCGCCTCGTTGGCCGAGGTCGAGCCGGCGCATGCGGAACTGCTCGGCAAACTTATGGTTATGGCAAGCCGCCTGGCGCGTGAGCAAGGACTGCTTGACGGCTATCGCGTGATCGTGAATACCGGTCAGATCGGCGGACAGGAGGTGTATCATCTTCACGTCCATGTCCTCGGCGGGCCGGATAGACTCTGCGCGATGATGCGCTGACCAAGAATTAGGAGACACCCATGGGTACCTGGAGCATTTGGCACTGGCTGGTGGTGCTGCTTATTGTCGTATTGGTGTTCGGCACCAAGAAACTGCGTGATGTCGGCCGGGATCTCGGCGGCGCCGTCAAAGGCTTCAAGGATGGCTTGCGCGAGGGGAATGCCGAGAAAAGCGCGGATACTCAAACGCCCCAGCAGCCAACGCAAGCGGTCGGCCGCACCATAGAAGGCGAGATCAAGGAAAAGTCGAAGGGCTAGGCCGGGGTAGCCGCCAACACTCTTTGCTAACCTGCGTTTCATGTTCGACGTCAGCTTTACCGAACTGGTAGTCATAGCCTTGGTGGCGCTGGTCGTGATCGGGCCCGAGCGGCTGCCGCGCGTGGCGCGCACAGCGGGGATTTTGCTGGGACGCATGCAACGTTATGTCAATGATGTCAAAGCCGACATCAACCGCGAAATCCAGTTGGATGAGCTGAAACAATTGCAGCAGCAGTTGGCGGAGCAGGCGCGCGCCATGGAAACCTCCGCGCTTGACGTGGTTCGTCGGGAAACGGAGGAGGTAAATAGCCACTCCGACAAGGCGACGAAAGCCTGAAATAATTTATTCCCATGTCAGACACGCCCGAAAACCAGGAAAGCTTTCTTTCCCATCTGATCGAACTGCGCGAGCGCCTGATTCGCGCCATTGTCTCGGTCGTCGTCGTTTTCCTTTGTCTCGTCAATTGGGCGCGCGACATTTATACATTGCTGGCGCGACCGATGCTGGCGGCGCTGCCGCAGGGCGGCCAGATGATCGCCACGGATGTGGCCGGAGTTTTCCTGGTGCCGATGAAGGTGACGCTGCTGGCATCCTTCCTCGTTGCCTTGCCCTACGTGCTGTACCAGGCATGGGCGTTCGTTGCGCCGGGACTCTACGCGCAGGAGAAGAAATTCATGTTGCCGCTGTTGGTCGCAAGCGTGTTCCTGTTTTTCACCGGCATGGCCTTCGCCTATTTCGTCGTTTTTCCCACCGTCTTTGTTTTCGTGAACCAGTTCGCGCCGCAAGGCGTGGCGGTGATGACGGACATCGACAAATACTTGAGCTTCGTCATGTCGACGTTCATGGCTTTCGGCGTTACTTTCGAAGTGCCGGTGGTGGTCATCGTGCTGGTGAAGGCGGGCATCGTCAGCGTCGAAAAACTCAAGGAAGCGCGCCCCTACGTCATCGTTGGCGCTTTTGTTTTCGGCGCCATTTTTACGCCACCCGACGTGCTTTCCCAGTTCTTGCTGGCCGTGCCGCTGTGTTTGCTCTATGAATTGGGCGTCATTCTGGCAAGTCTTCTTGTCAAGCCGCCTGCCGCATAGGCGTATCCGATTTCCGTGATCAATATTTATTCTTTCCGCTTTAGCAGATTTTTCTTGCTTGGGGGCAGATAGTTCTCTGTCGAAATCACCTTCCTCCCGGTTTTACTCTCCAGTTCCAGCCGTGCTTTTTTGGCGATGCCGCCGCCGGTTTTCGCCGCAGACTCGTTCTCGTCCATGCCCGTAGCCTCAATGCTCTCGGCGATCTGGCGCGTGGATAATTCCGCCAACGCGGTAAAGATCAGTTCGGCTTCGCTCATGTGGTCGCGCAGGTTTTGCGACTTCAAGCCCTTCATCGCCTTATGCGCTTTCACATCCACCTCGGCCCACTCCTGGTGAATGATGTTGGTGAGGATCGCGTATTCCTCGCCTTCCTTGATGTCGTGGTTCGCCCAATAATCGGTCAGCTTGTTGCGCGTCTCCTGCCCGGTCATGCGCTGCTGTATCCACTTCTCGCTGCGGCCATGTTTTTGCCAGGTCTCGCGGGCGCGGTCCAGCGAACGGGCGGGGTCGGCCAACTCCTGCATGCGCTCATAGCCCACCTTCGCCAGCCACAGCTTGATCGGCTCGGCTTTCGGACTGGGCACGGATTGCACCAGACGCAGCAGCGTTTCGGCGGTGGCGACATCAGTTAGGTAATTTTTTCCATCCGCGGCAGGCAATTTCAGTCGGTTACACTTTGTAACCGACTCGCTGCCTTCCTTGTTCAGCCGATTTTTCAGCACCTTCCAGTAGTTTCTGGCAGCCTGATAGTCAGGCTGCTGGGTAAGCACCTGCACAATGTCGACAACAGAAAACCACCATGTTTCCGTCGCCTCGTCATACACGCGGCGGATTTCATGCGCTTCAAAGAGGGCTGGCTGGAGTTTCATTGTCAGGACTCCTTGTTCATGATTGGCCACTCAGACTATTAGAAATACGCGGGGCACCATCTCCGTCGCTAGGCTGCGCATGTCAAACGACCGCTTGGGGACTGTTTGGTTCCCGCGACCGGATACCCCGGAATAGTTTATCTGGCTGCCAGCTTGGGTCGTTTGGCGACATTCACCAGCAGGCTCATTTCCTTGCCTTCGCGGCTGATCTTTACTTGCGCTTGTTGTCCAGGGGACAAGCCGGCGACAATTGCGAGCATGCTTTGCGCATTGGTTACATCGTTGTCGCCAATTGTCAGCAGGATGTCGCCGGGACGGATACCGGCGCGGTCGGCGGGACTGCCGCGCATTACGCCAGCGATCAGCGCCCCCTTGGTGTCGGCCAGCTTGAACGTCTCGGCCAGTTCCGGCGTGATTTCTTGAACTTCCACGCCGATCCAGCCGCGCGTTACGGAGCCGCTCTTGATGATTTGCTCCATTACGCTTCTCGCCAGCGAGACCGGAATGGCGAAGCTGATGCCCATGGAACCGCCGCTCTGCGAATAGATGGCGGTGTTGATTCCGACTAGGTGACCGTTCGAATCGACCAGAGCGCCGCCCGAATTGCCGGGATTGATGGCGGCGTCGGTCTGGATGAAATTCTCGAAGGTGTTGATGCCCAGGTGGGAACGCCCGAGCGCGCTGACGATGCCGTGTGTGACCGTCTGACCGACGCCGAACGGGTTGCCGATGGCCAGAACGACATCGCCGATGCGCAGAGATTCCGGCGCGGCAAAAGTGATCGACGGCAGTTTAACGTTATCGCCGTTGGCTGCGCTGACGCGCAAAACGGCGAGGTCGGAATCCGGATCGGTGCCGATCACCCGCGCCTTGAACTTGCGGCCTTCGTTGGTTGCAACCTCAATCTGATCGGCTTTTTCGACCACGTGGTTGTTGGTCAGAATGTAGCCATCGGTGCTGACCATGACGCCGCTGCCCAGGCCGGAGCGACGCTGCGGCTGCATTTCGAAGCGGTCGCCGAAGAAATGTCGGAAGAACGGGTCGTTGAGCAGGGGATTGCGCGGCGCCTTGACTTCCTGGCTGGTGAAAACATGCACCACTGCTGGCAGCGCTCTCTTTGCCGCTTCGCTGAAGGAGACAACCTTGCGCGCTTCCGCTGAAGCTCCCGGCGTAGCGGAACCGGATTGCTGGATGGCGACGATGGGGCCGCTGCCGCTTTCGGCTTTACGTTGCAGCCATTCCGGCTTGAGCGTCTGGATAACGAGCAGCAATGCCACGCAAATTGTGACAGTTTGGGCAAAAATCAGCCAAAGACGGCGCATAATTTCGTTTTCTCGTAATTCAGGACAGGCTATGCAAAACGGCGACAAGTATGTGTCACGGGACGATTTGCGCGACTATCTCGATCAACTGCTGGAAGTCGCGCGTTTCCGCGATTATTGCCCAAACGGGCTGCAAGTGGAAGGTCGCGCCGAGATACGCAGGATCATCTGCGGTGTCACTGCCAGCCAATCATTGATCGATGCGGCCGTCGCGCAAGACGCCGATGCGATACTGGCGCATCACGGTTGGTTCTGGAAGTCCGATGATGATCGCATCACGGGTTTTCGCAAGCGCCGCATGGCAACGCTGCTGGGGCACGACATGAATCTTTTCGCCTACCATTTGCCGCTCGACGCGCATGCCGAATACGGCAACAACGCCAGGCTGGCGCGTCACATGGGCTGGAATATCGAAGGACGTTTTGGCGAACAGGATGTCGGTTACCTTGGAACACTCGCCGCTAGTGGCATGACGGCGGACGATCTGGCTGCTACGCTGGCGCCGATTTTGCAACGGAAACCCCTGCTGGTGGGCGACGGTTCCCGGCAGGTAAAGCGCATCGCATGGTGTTCGGGCGGCGCTCAAGGCTATTTCGAACAGGCCATTGCTGCCGGCGCCGACTGCTATATCAGCGGCGAGATTTCCGAACAGACGGCGCATATCGCACGAGAAACGGGTATCCCTTATATCGCTGCGGGCCACCATGCCACCGAGCGCTTCGGCGTGCAGGCGCTCGGCGCGCATTTGCGCGAAAAGTTCGGCATCGAGTGCCGTTACGTCGAACTCGACAATCCAGTATGACATGAAAGCCGCGAAGCGGCTCTTGATGCCCCCCTCGCCCCTTCGGGGAGAGGGGGTGGGGGAGAGGGGAGAATGCCACAAGCTAACTTAGCGTTATCGCCAGATAGAACACATAAATCCCGCCATTCACCAGCAGCATCCATACCCGCAGCCCGTGCTTGTTGGCATTGATCCGTAGCCAGGCGCTTGCCAGCAGCGTCAGCAGTATTCCGCTCAAGACCTCGATGCGCGGCTGCCATGGCGTCAGCATGATGCCGATGGCGGGGAGCAGCGTTCCTTGGAACACCATCGCGCCGGTGATGTTGCCGAAGGCCAGCGTGTCCTTGCCCCGGCGAATCCACAGGATGCTGTTTACCTTTTCCGGCAGTTCGGTGGCAATCGGAATGATCAGCAGCGACAGCAGCAGCGCGGATATGCCCAGAAGATGCGAAGCTTTCTCCACCCCGTTGATGAAGCCTTTGGCGCCGAAGACCAATAGCGCAACGCCCAGCGCCAGTTGTACGAGTATGGTCAGGAAATTCGTCGGCAAGCCGATTCTCGCCAGGAACATCTTTTCGTCGGCCTCGGTGCCATGCCCGTTTTCGACAAGCTTCTCCGACGCCTTCAAAGTCAGCATGATGTAGATGAAATAGGTCAGCACCAGGCTGAAACCCAGCGCGCCGCGGATGTAACGCGCATCCTGGGGTACGTACATCGCTGCTGCCGCCAGCGCGAAGGCGAACAGAAAGAAGTTGAGATCGCGCACGAATCCGCTTCTTTCGGGGGCGACGAAGCCAGAGAAACCTCGTTTGCCCAGAATAGACACCGCCATCAGGCAAGTAGACAGCGTGGATAGCATCAACGGGGCGCCCAGAATGGAACCTACCCCGATTTCTTCGTTGACCGATACATTCGCCGTGCCTGCGAGCAACGCTAATAGTGGCACCATGGTTTCCGGCAGCGCCGTGCCAACGGCGGCAAACAACGAGCCGGTGACGCCTTCCGAAATCTTGAGTTTGTCGCCCAGATGCTCGAGGGCGTTGGTAAATATTTCGGCTGCCGCAAGAATGATGAGCAGCATCAGGAATAGTTCAAGGACGAGGTTTGTCATGTGGTTTCCTTCAGAATTACCGGGCCGGGCGGTGCGTCGATGGTCTCGCCAAACATGGTAGTCGAATGCGCCATGGCGTGATGCCAAGTATGTCGGCGCATTCTCCTCCGGCGTGGAGGAAGGCTGCTCCCCAATAGATGCGCGAAGTCTACCAGCCTGCCCGGAAAGAGCCAACTTTGGGTTACACAAAGAATGGCCCACCTTTCTCCATTATCAATAATTTTGGTAAGATGCCGCACCGCAATAATCGCTAGCAAACAGCTTGTCCTCATGCCTCTGCCGCCGTCTTCCGCACCCCGCAAGATAATCCATACCCGCAGTATTTCGCTTGATGGCTGGAAGCGGGAGGATGGGTTATGGGATATCGAGGCGCGCCTGACCGATGTCAAGCATCATGCCTACGTGCTTTCCACAGGCGTACGCGTCAAAGGAGATGCTTTGCACGATATGTGGATTCGCATAACCATTGATTGGCACCTCAATGTGCTTGATGCCGTCGGCAGTATTGATACTTCGCCATATCCGGGCAGCTGTGAGACTATCGGACCAGCCTATCGGCAACTTGTGGGGCTGAATCTGGCCAGGGGATTTCGTCGTGCGACCAGGGAACTGTTTGAAAAAACGAGCGGTTGCACCCACCTGACCGAACTGCTGAATTCATTGCCGTCGGCCGCAATTCAGACCTTGGGCAGCGAGGTGGATGAAATCGAAGGTGCGGTACCGGGGCAAAAGCCGTTTCAGCTTGATAAGTGCCACGCACTGGACACGACCGGCGAGGTGGTGCGGCGTTATTATCCGCGTTGGTATTGCGGCGAACTGGAAGCCGCCAGCGATACTTCTTCCTCGAAAAAGGACGATTGGCCGGTCATCGATTGATGACTCCGGCGGCGGCGCAATTTTTTTGCCGAGGGCGGAAGCTGCAGTAGCTGTTCGACAGGAACGGAAGAATGAGAATCCACGAGTATCAAGGCAAGGAAATCCTGAGGAAATTCGGCGTGACCACCCCGAGGGGCGTCCCGTGCTTCTCCGTCGATGAGGCGGTCAAGGCTGCGGAAATGCTTGGCGGCGCCGAATGGGCCGTTAAGGCGCAGATTCATGCGGGCGGTCGCGGTAAAGGCGGCGGCATCAAGTTCCCTGCATCGTTCGACGAAGTCGGGCAGTGTGCTTCGCAGTTTCTCGGTTCGCGCCTGGTCACTTCCCAGACCGGCGCAAAAGGCCAGAAGGTAATGCGGCTGCTGGTCGAAGAGGTCGTCGATGTGCGCAAGGAGTTTTATCTTGGCCTGTTGGTGGATCGCGTTTCCCAGGCCATTTGCCTTATCGCTTCAAGCGAGGGCGGCATGGACATCGAGGAAATCGCACTGCGCGCGCCGGAGAAGATTCACAAGGTTTTTATCGATCCGGTTCCCGGATTGACGGATGCGGAGGCCGATGGATTGTCGCGCAATATCGGCGTTCCGGAAGAATCCTTGGGTCAGGCGCGAACTGCCCTGCAAGGCGTCTATAAGGCTTTCTGGGAATACGATGCTTCGTTGATCGAAATTAATCCGCTGATCCTCGCCGGTGATGGCGGCATCATGGCGCTCGACACCAAAATCGAGTTCGACTCCAATGCCTTGTTTCGTCATCCGGATATCGCCGAATTGCGCGACATTGAGGCGGAAGACCCATTCGAGATGGAAGCTGCGCGCTTCGACTTGTCCTACGTTTCGCTGGACGGCAACATTGGCTGTCTGGTGAATGGCGCCGGCTTGGCGATGGCAACCATGGATACGATCAAACTGTTTGGCGCCGAACCCGCCAACTTCCTCGATGTCGGCGGCGGCGCCAGCACCGAAAAGGTGACCGAGGCCTTCAAGATCATGCTCAAGAATCCCAAGGTCAAGGGCATTCTGGTGAATATCTTCGGCGGCATCATGAAGTGCGATACCGTTGCCAACGGCGTCATCAGCGCAGCCAAGGAGGTCAATTTGTCCGTGCCCCTGGTCGTGCGCTTGCGCGGCACCAACGAGGAACTGGGCAGGCAGATTCTTGCGAATTCCGGGTTGCCGATAATTTCAGCCACCACCATGGCCGAGGCTGCCGAGAAAATCGTTGCGGCTATTGCTGGCAGATAAGGAACGATAATGTCCATTCTCATCGACAAAGACACGCGTGTCGTAACGCAGGGCATCACTGGCAAGACTGCCCAGTTTCATACGCGCATTTGCCGCAACTATGCCAATGGCAATAACTGCTTTATCGCCGGCGTGAACCCGAACCGGGCGGGCGAGGATTTTGAAGGCATTCCTATTTTCGCCAGTGTCAAGGATGCCAAGGAAAAAACCGGTGTCAATGCAAGCGTTATCTACGTGCCGTCGCCCTATGCCGCTGCTGCGATACTGGAGGCGGTAGAAGCCGACCTTGACTTGGTCGTCTGCATTACAGAGGGCATTCCGGTGCGTGACATGATCGAAGTCAAGGCCCGCATGCGCAAGCTGAACAGCAAAACTCGCTTGGTCGGCCCGAATTGCCCGGGTGTCATTACTCCGGAAGAGATCAAGATTGGCATCATGTCTGAGCGTATCCACAAGAAAGGCCGTATCGGCGTCGTGTCGCGTTCTGGCACCTTGGCCTACGAAGCCGTCGGTCAGTTGATGGACCTTGGGTTGGGGCAGTCCTCCTGTGTTGGCATTGGCGGCGATCCCGTTAGCGGCATGAAACATATCGACGTGCTGCGCCTGTTCAATGACGACCCGGATACCGATGCCGTCATTATGGTTGGGGAAATTGGCGGTTCCGATGAGGAGGAAGCCGCATACTGGGTCAAGTCAAACATGAAGAAACCGGTAGTCGGTTTCATTGCCGGCGTGACCGCGCCTCCCGGCAAGCGCATGGGCCATGCAGGCGCGATCATTTCCGGTAGCAAAGGTACCGCATTGGAAAAATTGGCTGTGATGGAATCCTGCGGTATCAAGGTGACCAAGAATCCTTCCGAAATGGGGCGTTTGCTGAAAAGCGTGATTTAGTTCTCTCGTGAAACGAAAAGCCGCTCTGGCAAAAGCCGGAGCGGCTTTTTTATGCGTAGAATGGAAAATTGTTCCTTCTCAGATTTCCGGCGGGTATTTTGTGGATCGAATGTTTGCCATTGCTTTTGACGGGCAGCGCAGAAATATTTGACTGACCTGATGTTTGACTGCAAGAATTGTGATTATGATCATGTTTTTATGCGGCCTTGTGGTACCTGCTTGATGTATTGACGGGCTGTCTCGATCCAAAAAGAGTGGTTCAGGAGGGGGCGGTAGCGGCATGACAAAAACTGATTTCTGGAAAAGAGACTGGTTCCTTGGATTAACGGTCAGCATCGTCGTGCTTTTCATGGGCAATGGCGACCTGCTGCAAAGTCTCGAGCGAAAAGCTTATGACCTGGGAGTTGCTGCCACCACGCGCAGTCCCAGCGATAAACTGGCGGTTATCGCCATCGACAAGCAGAGCCTGGACAACATTGGCCGCTGGCCGTGGTCGCGCGAAGTGCAGGCAGACATGGTCGACAAGCTGGCAGCAGCCAAGGCCAAGGTCATTGCTACCACGGTGTTTTACTCCGAACCGCAACTCGATCCCGGCCTTGCCTATATCAACAAGCTGATTGAAATCTATAGCAATGCCGGAGGCGCGCCGCTCGCCGGCAGTGCTGAATCGCTAGCGACGCTGGCTTCGCAACCGGCGCTGCTTGGCCAGTTCGGGCCGGTGCTGGCCGAGGCCGAAACAAAGTTGAACGCCGACAGGCGCTTGGCCGAGAGCTATGAGAAGGCAGGCAATATCGCGTTACCCATGCTGTTCAAGCTCGGCGAGCCGCGCGGGCGGCCTGACCGCGAATTGCCCGACTATGTGAAGAAGAATGCCGTGAAACCGGCGCAGGGCGGGGATTCCCAGCCTATTCCAACTTCCGATGTGGATGCGTTGGTGGTCGATACGCTCGGTCAGAAGGCGGCGGTGATCGGTCATCTCAACGTGACTCCCGATGTGGACGGCGGCATTCGCACCGAGCCGCTGGTGCTTGGTTATTTCGGTCAGCTTTATCCATCGTTGTCGCTGATGATCGCGGCCAAAAGCCTGAATCTCGGCGCGAACGACATTCAGGTCAGGCCGGGCGAGTCGGTCAAGCTTGGCAACCTGAAGATTGGCACCGATCCCGATACGCGCATGTACACCTTTTTCTACAAGGATCGTGACGGGAAACCAGCGTTTCAGGTGGATTCGTTCTTCGATGTCAAAACCGGCAAGATTCCTTACGAAAAATACCGTGACAAAATTGTCCTGATCGGGCCGACCGCGGCTGGCGTTGGCAGCATGTTCGTGACTCCGGTTAGTCCGTCGATGCCAGCCGTGTTGATGCAGGCGCACACTGTGTCGAGCATTCTTTCCGAACATTTCTTTGTCGTGCCGACATGGGCCGTATGGGCAGAAAAGCTCGTGTTCCTGTTGGTGGCGGCCTATTTGATCGTGTTGCTGCCGCGAATCAAGGCAGGCATGGCGGCGGGCATCACGGCGGGCGTATTGCTCACTTTGCTGGCGGCTCATTTTGCGCTGATGACGACGCAATTGCTATGGTTGCAACTGATGGTGCCGGCGACGCTGCTGCTGGTCGGACACTTGTTGCTTACCTCGAAGCGTTTTCTTGTCACCGAACGCGGCAAGGAAAAATCCGATCTGGAATCCGCCGAATCGAACCGCATGCTTGGTTTGGCCTTCCAGGGGCAAGGCCAACTCGACATGGCTTTCGACAAACTCCGCAAGTGTCCTCTCGACGCCCAGTTGATGGAAAACCTCTATAACCTCGGGCTGGATTTCGAGCGCAAGCGCCAGTTCAACAAAGCCGAGGCGGTGTTCCGCTACATGTCCGAATACAACCCGAAATTCCGCGATCTGGAGCAGCGCCTGAACCGCGCCAGGCAGATGTCGGAAACAGTGATGTTAGGTGGCGGCGGCGGTCGCACTAACGCCAGCATGTTGGATGCCGGGGGTAATGTCGAGAAACCGATGTTGGGCCGCTACCAGGTTGAGAAGGAACTGGGCAAGGGCGCCATGGGTGTGGTCTATCTCGGTCGCGATCCGAAGATCAACCGTATCGTGGCGATTAAGACCATGGCGCTGTCGCAGGAGTTCGACGAGGATGAATTAGTTGAGGTCAAGGAACGTTTCTTCCGTGAGGCGGAAACGGCAGGGCGGCTCAATCACCAGAACATCGTCACCATTTTCGACGCAGGCGAGGAGCACGATCTTGCCTATATCGCCATGGAATTTCTCAAGGGCAAGGACCTGGTGCCCTTCACCAAGGCCAACAACCTGCTGCCGCTGCCCAAGGTGCTGAGCATCTTCGCACGCGTCGCCGATGCGCTCTCCTATGCGCACGAAAACAACGTTGTGCACCGCGACGTCAAGCCAGCCAATATCATGTACGAGCCGGAAAGCGACAGTGTCAAGGTAACCGACTTCGGCATTGCCCGAATTACCGATTCTTCCAAAACCAAGACCGGCATGGTGCTTGGCACGCCAAGCTATATGTCGCCGGAGCAACTGGCGGGCAAGAAGATCGACGGACGCTCCGATATTTTCTCCCTGGGTGTGGCCTTCTACCAGATGCTTTGTGGCAAACTGCCGTTCGAGGGCGATTCGATGGCGCAATTGATGTTCAGGATTGCCAATGAGCCGCATCCGGATATTCGCACCATCAACCCGGATTTGCCGGAAAGCGTGGTGGCGATCGTTGACAAGGCGCTCGTCAAGGACGCCGATATCCGTTACCAGACTGGAGCGGAGATGGTGCGCGATCTGCGTACCTGCATGGCAGTGGTCGATGGCGGCGATACTCAGGCGTCGAGTGCGGGCAAGGTGGATATCAGTTTTTAGGAATTCGTATGGATCTTAGCCAGTCGCTGGAAATTGTTACGCGCACCGATGTGGGAATGGTTCGTTCCCACAACGAGGACTCCGTTTTTGCCAACCCGGCGCAGGGGTTGGCGATACTTGCGGATGGCATGGGTGGTTATAATGCCGGTGAAGTTGCCAGTGGCATGACGACAACCCTGCTTGGCAGCGAACTGGTAAAGACATTTACCAGGCTTGCGCCGCACTGCGCCGACAGCAATGGCCGCCTGCATGCCCACAGCGCGCTGGAGACGGAGATCGCAAAGACCAACAGTGCCGTCTATCAAGCGGCGCAGAGCCAGCCGCAGTATGCTGGCATGGGCACGACGCTGGTGATGGCGGTGTTTTACGATAATTCGATGACCGTGGCGCATATCGGCGATTCGCGTCTGTACCGCTTGCGTGGCGATGAATTCCAACAGGTTACGCGCGATCATTCGCTGTTGCAGGAACAGATTGATAGCGGATTCATCACGGCCGAACAGGCGCGCCATTCGCAGAACAAGAATCTGGTGACTCGGGCGTTGGGAATTGATCCGACCGTCGAGCCAGAGATTGGCGATTACGATACCCTGCCAGGCGACATCTACCTGCTTTGCTCTGATGGTCTCAACGACATGGTCGAGGACGAGGAAATCGCCATGACGTTGCAGATGTTGTCGGCCAACCTTGATCTGTGCGCTTTGCAACTGGTGCAGATGGCGAATGATAATGGTGGCCGTGACAATGTTTCGGTTATTCTGGTGCGAGTCAAACGCGGATATCCGGCCTCGCGCCGTTTTGGCGGCTGGTTTGCACGGCTATTGGCCTGGCTTAAGTAATTCTTGACGGGAAATCCAAGATGGCAAAACTTATTCTCAGCATGGACAGTCTGGTGATTCAGGAGATTCCTCTCAATAAGGAACGCATAACGATCGGGCGCAAGCCCCACAATGATGTCCAGATCGACAACCTCGCCGTCAGCGGAGAGCATCTTGTCGTCGTGACCGTTCTCAACGATACATTCATTGAGGATCTGAATAGCACCAATGGCACATTCATCAATGGCCAGTCGATCAAGAAACATTTCCTGCAAAATGGCGACGTTGTCGAGTTGGGTAAATACCGCCTCAAATATATCAAGGATGCCAAGGAGGTTTCGCAGCAGGTAGCTACGACGGATTTCGAGAAAACCATGGTGCTGCGCCCAGGCATGGCGCAAAAGACGGTAGAAAAAGCCGAGAGCAGGTCGATGGGCGACACCCAGGTTGGCATCAAGGCGATGGCGCCGCCCCCGCGGCAGGCGCCCCAGCCAGCCCCAGCGGCGCTTCCGCTCGGGACGATACAGGTTCTGTCAGGCGCAAATGCCGGCAGGGAAATGGACTTGATCAAAACATTGACGACGATGGGCAAGCCCGGCGTGCAGGTGGCGGTGATTGCGCGCAGGCCGCATGGCTACTTCATTACCCACGTGGAAGGCGCAAACTTTCCCATTGTCAATGGCAAGACGCTTGATGCACAGGCCCATCAACTCAGCGATCATGATGTGATCGAGTTGGCGGGCGTCAAAATGGAATTTTTTATTAAGGCCTGAAAGGCGCAGCAATCATGCCAGTCAGCATTGATACTGGCATGCCGGCCTTGACAGCTTTTGATGCGACGGAGGCGGTTTGAAAAAATATTTCGTCAGGTATGCGCTGGGTTTTGTTTTCCTGCTGCTGCTGCTGGGACACGCTGCCAAGTTTTACCAGATCGGGATCGTTACGCAGCTTGATGCGATCATCTACGATTACAAGCTGCGGCTCACCATGCCGAAGACCGTCAGCGACCGTGTCGTCATTCTCGATATCGACGAAAAGTCCCTGGCCGAGCTAGGCCATTGGCCATGGGGACGCGACCGCCTGGCGACGCTGATCACGAAGCTGTTCGATCAATACGGTATCCGCATGCTGGGATTCGACGTGGTTTTTGCTGAAGCTGATGAAAGCTCCGGTTTGCAGACCCTGGAAAAGCTGGCGAAGAAGGAATTCAAGGACAGCGGACAGTTTCAGTCCGCGCTCAAGGAATTGCGCCCCAGGTTGAATTATGACGCCCGTTTCGCCGAATCGTTGCGCGGCAGACAGGTGGTTCTCGGTTATTACCTGTCCAGCAAGAGCGATGGCGTGATCAGTGGTGTTCTTCCTCAGCCTGTGCTGCCGGAGGGCAGTTTCAGCGGCCGCAAGATTGCCTTTACTACCTGGCAGAGCTATGGCGGCAATCTGCCTGAGCTGCAGAAAAACGCGGCCAGCGGTGGCCACTTCAATCCGTTGGTTGACTTCGACGGTATTTCGCGGCGCATACCGATGATCGCCGAATACAAGGGCAACTATTACGAGGCCCTGTCGCTTGCCATGGTGCGTGCCTATCTTGGGTTTCCCAAGATAGTGCCGGGTTTTCCCGATGAGCAATTTTCCAGCAAGACTTATGGCCGCATGGAGTGGATTGACCTGCCTACCGAGAAAGGCACGCTACGCATCCCGGTTGACGAAAATGTTGCCACCCTGATTCCCTATCGAGGATATCAGGGGAGTTTTGCCTATTATTCGATTGCCGACATTCTGGCAGATCGCATCAAACCGGAGCTGCTCAAGGGCAAGATCGTGCTGGTAGGCACTACCGCGCCAGGCTTGGTCGACTTGCGCGCTACCCCGGTAGGCGAGGCCTATGCCGGAGTGGAAGCCCACGCCAACATGGTTGCCGGCATGCTTGAGGGCAATATGAAGCAGAAGCCGCCCTATATTCTCGGCGCCGATGTGTTGCTGCTTCTGCTAGCTGGCGGAGCCATGGTGTTTTTGCTGCCCTTGCTGTCCCCTTCGCGCGCCAGCATCGTGGCATTGTTGGCATTGCTGTTGTTGCTTGGCGTAAATCTGACGGTATGGAGCAGCAATCTGGTGATGCCGCTGGCTGGCAGTTTGCTAACAGTGATTGGCCTGTATGCGCTCAATATGTCCTGGGGCTACTTCATCGAGTCGCGTTCCAAGCGCCAACTGACTGGCTTATTTGGCCAGTATGTGCCACCGGAACTGGTCGAGGAAATGAGTCGCGACCCTGAACACTACAGCATGGCAGGACGCAAGGCCGAGTTGACCGTGCTGTTCTCCGATGTGCGCGGTTTTACCACTATCTCGGAGGGCTTGCAGCCGGATCAATTGGCGACCCTGATGAACGAATATCTGGGTGCCATGACCGAGGTGGTTCGCAGGAATCGCGGCACGCTCGACAAGTATATCGGCGATGCGATCATGGCCTTCTGGGGCGCCCCGGTTGACGATCCGGAACACGCTAAAAACGCCGTGATTACTGCAATCGAGATGCAAGCGGCGCTAGTCGATTTGAACAAGACGCTGGTTGCCAAGGGTTGGCCCGACCTCAAGATTGGCGTCGGCGTGAATACCGGGCCGATGACGGTTGGCGACATGGGCTCGCCGGTACGCCAGTCCTATACGGTCATGGGCGATGCCGTGAATCTTGGATCGCGCCTTGAAGGGATTACCAAGCAGTATGGCGTTGGTATCATCGTTGGCGAGACTACGCGTGAGATGATCAAGAAAGATTTCGTCTTCCGCGAACTCGACCGGGTGCGCGTCAAGGGCAAGGAAGATCCTGTTGGAATTTACGAGCCACTAGGCCTCGAGGGCCAGGTAGACAAAGCGATGCTCGATGAGGTCAAACTTTGGAACCATGCGTTGCGCTACTATCGCAGCCAGGATTGGGATCAAGCCGAAGTGGCGCTGCTTAACCTGTCGCGCATGGCGCAACGTTATCTCTACGATCTCTACATGAAACGTATTGCCCATTGCCGCAAGGAGCCTCCGGGCGAAGGCTGGGATGGCGTAACCACCTTTGAGACAAAATGACTACCTACCCCCCTATCCCCCTCCCCGCGGGAGGGGGTGACGAAGGTTCAGCCGCTTGCGCGGCTTCCGTGTCTTTGGCTGTCGCCTTCTTGGGGCGGCCCGGCGAAGGCGACCCCACTTCTCCGGGAAGGGTTGTATTGTGAAGGTGAGGATTCTTGGTTGCAGCGGAGGCATCGGTGGCCGATTGTTGCGCACCACATCGCTGCAGGTTGACCACGATATCCTGATTGATGCAGGTACTGGCGTAGGCGATTTGCCCATTGCCGAGCTGGCGCAGATCGACCATGTTTTTCTTACCCATTCTCATCTGGATCATGTCGCTTGTTTGCCATTCATCGTCGATACTGTCGGTGACATGCGCAATCGCCCGCTGACGGTGTATGCCACCGATGCCACTATCGAAATCCTGCGCAACCACATTTTCAACTGGGCCATATGGCCCGACTTCTGTGAAATACCAAGCCCTGAGCGCCCGTTCATGCGTTTCGAAACGATTCGCATCGGGTCACAGGTCAAGCTCGACAATCGCACCATTACCCCCCTCCCTGCCAACCATACTGTGCCAGCGGTTGGCTTCCATCTGGATAGCGGAATAGCCAGTCTGGTGTTTTCCGGGGATACCACTGTCTGCCCGGAACTGTGGGAGAAAATAAATAAAATCCGCAACCTGCGTTATCTGATTATCGAGACTGCTTTCTCGAACCGCGAAAGTAAGCTTGCCACCAGGTCCAAGCATTTTTGTCCGCGCCTGCTGGCTGAGGAATTAAGCCATTTGCAGCGCGACGCCGAATTGTTCATTACACACCTCAAGCCTGGGCAGAGCGAATTGATTATGCAGGAGATTGAAGAGTGCATCGGCGAGTTCAAACCGCGCATGCTGCAAAACAACCAAGTATTCGAGTTCTGAGGCGAATATGAGCGGCAATTCAGTTTCGACAGGACTCACGAAAGTCATTAAGCGCCTGCAGCCGTTTGCGGAATTTAATGATGAATGCAAGCGTGAGCTATTGCCCTTATGTGTCTGCGAGGAAGTCGGACGCAGACTTGACCCTTGGCGAGTTCTGGACTTGCAGGGACAGGTGGTGTACCTCGTTCGGGGCGAACTGAAAATCAATTCTGACGATGGCAGTTCGAGCATAATCGTCGGTGGTACCGAGGAAGCGTTATTTCCGCTGGGCCGCGCGCGCCAGGCAATTGTGTCAAGTCTGGCTATCACCGATATCGAGTTGATTCGTATCGACGAAGCGATGCTGGATCTTATGCTGATATGGCATCAAGTGGCAATTCCTGCCATGGCCGGAACTGCATGCCAGTCGTCAGCCGAGAAAGCGGAGCCTGCCAATAAGGTTGCACAGGCTACCGACTGGAGCATGATGTCCGGCATTTTTGCTGCGCGCAATCTGGCCTTGGGAGCGTTTGCCGCGTTGCCGCCGGCGCATATCGAATATTTATTGCAGCGCTTCCAGCAAGTCAAGGTAAAACGTGGTGAAGTTGTTATACGCCAGGGAGATAGCGGCGACTATTTTTACCTGATAGAGCGCGGGCGTGGCCTTGTAACAAGACTGGTGGCAGGTGCTGACGTGGAATTGGCCGAGTTGAAAGGGGGCGATACCTTCGGCGAGGAGGCCCTGATCGCCGACTCGCCACGCAATGCCACGGTAACGATGAAAACAGACGGTATCCTGTTGAGGCTTTCCAAACAGGATTTTAACGAGTTATTGCGCGCCCCATTGCTACAGTCTGTAAAACCCGACGATGCCTTGCGGCGCGTGGCGGCAGGCGCTGTTTGGCTTGATGTGCGTTTTCCCGCCGAGTATCTGCACGATGGTCTTCCCGGAGCCCGCAACATTCCGCTCAACGATATCCGTGAATCGGCTACGTTGCTGGATTCTAACAAGGAATACATTGTTTATTGTTACACTGGACGGCGCAGTTCGGCAGCAGCATTTTTATTATCGCAGCGAGGATTGCGCGCCAGCCTTCTTGAAGGTGGGTTAAAGTTTCTAGGAAGGGAATTCCTGACGTGATTATTCTTGGTGAAAAGGATTTGGCCGGATCATGAGCGCGGTACTGAACAAGCCCCAGGAAAGTGCCAATCCCTCCAATTTGGGCGACGTTGGCAGCCGGCTGACATTCTTCAAGAATCTTCAAGCGGTTACCAACAAAATCCATGCGACCAGTAACGTCGACGAGATTATGCTCGAACTGTCGCAGGAAATTTGCAGCCTTTTCAACGCCGACAGGCTGACAATCTATGCAATCAGCGAGGATCGCGCCTCGATCGTTTCCAAGGTCAAAACCGGCCTCAATTCCTTCAAGGACCTCAAGCTGCCGATTACCGACCAGAGCCTCGCAGGCTACGTTGCATTGACGAAAAAAATCGTCAATGTGCGCGATGTCTATGACGAAAACGAACTCAAGCTGTATTCCCCGAGTGTAAGTTTTCTGAAGGAAGTCGACAAGCGTACCGGCTATCGCACCAAGCAAATGTTGGTCGGGCCTATCGTCGATCAGCAAAATGACGATTTGCTTGGCGTAGTGCAACTCATCAACAACAAGGCCGGTACTCCCTTTGCGGCGGTGGCTGAGGATGGCATCAAAGGTCTGTGCGAAACGCTGGCGATTGCTTTTACCCAGCGTCAAAAAGCATCTCATGTCGTCAAGTCGAAGTATGATTATTTGATCGCCGATGCCGTGATTTCAGCACAGGAACTCGAACTTGCAACCAGTTCGGCAAGACGCAAGAACCTCGATCTGGAAGAAGTGCTGATGACCGAGTTCCAGGTGAAGCAGCCGATACTGGGAACGGCGCTTGCCAAATATTTCGGCGTGCCTTATGAACCGTTCAAGGCCGACAGGATCAAGCCGGCAGACCTGATCAAGAACCTCAAGCGCGAATATGTCGATCAGAACCAATGGTTGCCGATCGAGGAGACCGGGGAGGGGGTCATTATTCTGGCCATGGACCCGGAGCAGGTAAAAAGTTCGCGCATCGTCAATAACGTCTTTCCCAAGAGCAAACTGGCCTATCGCGTGACCACCATCCGCGAATTCAAGCAAAGCGTAGACCAGGTTTTTGGCGCAAGCAGCTTCACCGATGATCCTACCTCGGTCGGCGATCTGCTTTCAGGTATGGACGAAGGCGAAGGTGAAAGCGAGAATGTGGCCGAGGATGTTTCCGCCGCCGCCGACAACGAGCTTGTCAAGCTGGTCAATAAAGTCATCATCGACGCCTATCGCCAGGGGGTGTCCGACATCCACATCGAGCCTCTGCCCGGCAAGGAAAAGACGCTAATCCGGTTCCGCAGAGACGGCTCGCTGGTCAAATACATCGAAGTCCCAGCCAGCTACCGCAACGCCATGGTGGCACGTATCAAGATCATGTGCGACCTGGATATTTCGGAGCGCAGAAAGCCGCAGGACGGCAAGATCAAGTTCAAGAAATTCGGCCCGCTGGATATCGAGTTGCGCGTTGCGACGATTCCCTCCTCTGGCGGGGTCGAAGATATAGTGATGCGTATTCTTGCCGCTGGCGAGCCGATCCCGCTCGAAAGCCTGGGAGTTCTGCCGAATAATCTGGAGCGGTTGAAGGCCTCCGTTTCAAAACCTTACGGCCTGTTTTTCGTTTGCGGCCCGACGGGTTCCGGCAAGACGACGACGCTGCACTCGATACTCAAGTTCCTCAATACCCCCGACACCAAGATATGGACGGCCGAAGACCCGGTTGAAATTACGCAAAGAGGGCTGCGGCAGGTGCAGCTCAACAAGAAGGCGGGCCTCGATTTCGCCACCATCATGAAAGCCTTTCTGCGCGCCGATCCGGACATCATCATGGTCGGCGAAATGCGCGACAAGGAAACCACATCGATCGGCATCGAGGCATCTCTCACCGGCCACCTGGTGTTCGCCACGCTGCACACCAACAGCGCGCCCGAGTCGATCATCCGCCTGCTCGACATGGGCATGGACCCTTTCAATTTTGCCGATGCGCTGCTCGGCATTCTTGCCCAGCGCCTGGCCAAGCGCCTGTGCAAGTGCAAGGAAGCGTATACGCCATCGGACCAGGAAATGCAGCATTTCCTGAAGGAATATTGCGAGGAACTGATGAATACCGCGACCTTCAAGAAAGATGCGAAGGCTGGCTGCGATGCGGTGTTCAACGATTGGAAAAAGAAATACGCCAAAGACGGGCATTTCACCCTGTATCGTCCGAAAGGCTGTCCTGACTGCGGCGATACCGGCTATAAGGGGCGCATGGGTCTGCATGAACTGATGATTGGTTCCGACCCGGTGAAAAAGCTGATACAGGAACATGCCCGTGTCGCAGAACTATTCGCGGCTGCGCTGGAAGATGGCATGCTGACATTGAAAATGGATGGCATGGAAAAAGTGCTGCAGGGAGTTACCGATATGAAACAGGTGCGCGCTGTTTGCATTAAATAAGGATGGGGAGAACCCAGCGATGGAAAATTTAGACAGCCTTTTTCTTCGGCTCGAGCAGCTCAACGCGATCGGCGCTTCGTTGTCGCGGGAACGGGACATCAACCGCCTGTTGGAGAACATCCTAGTCGCCGCCAAGGATATTACGCACGCCGATGGGGGCACGCTGTACCGTGTTGCCGAGGATCAGAAAAGCTTGCGCTTCGAGATACTGCGCAACGACACGCTGAAAGTGGCTCTCGGCGGGACTTCCGGAAATCCGATCAATTTTCCGAACCTGCCGCTGGCCAACGAGCAGGGCGAACCAAATAACGCCATGATCGCGGCTTACGCTGCGATCAATGCCAAGACCGTCAACATTATCGACGCCTATGCGGCCGAAGGCTTCGATTTTTCCGGTACTCGCAAGTTCGACGAGCGCACCGGTTATCGTTCGCAGTCGTTCCTCACGGTGCCGATGAAGAACCACGAGAACGAGGTCATCGGCGTACTCCAATTGATCAATGCGATCGATCGGGAGAGCAAGACGGTCGTGCCTTTTTCCGCTTCCGACCAGCGTCTGGCAGAGTCACTTGCTTCACAGGCGGCTGTCGCCCTGACCAATCGCCAGCTCATCACGCAACTGGAAGAACTGTTCGAATCATTCATCGGCATGATCAACTTGGCGATTGACGAAAAATCGCCTTATACCGGCGGCCACTGCCAGCGCGTGCCGGTCTTGACCATGATGCTGGGGGAGGCAGCCAGCGAGACTCAAGACGGGCCGCTAGCCGATTTTCATATGAGCGACCTGGATCGCTATGAACTCAAGATAGCCGGCCTGCTGCATGATTGCGGAAAAATTACGACACCGGTGCATGTGGTGGACAAGGCGACAAAGCTGGAAACCATTTCCGACCGTATTCACCAGGTCGATACGCGCTTCGAGGTGTTAAAGCGCGAAGCCGAGATAGACATGCTGCGCCGTCAATTGGCTTTGCGCGAAACGGCAGCTCAACCTGCCGAGGCCGATGCCCAATTGCAGGCCGAGTTCGAGGCGCGCTTGGCACAGATCGATAGTGACCGCGAGTTCCTGCGCAAAACCAACATCGGCGGCGAATTCATGAAAGATGCCGACATCGAGCGGCTGCACAAGATCGGAAGCGAATATCGCCTGCGCAACCCGGAAGGCGCGGTAGCCGAATTCCTTAATGCCGAGGAGTTGGAGAATCTTTCCATCCGGGCGGGTACGCTGACCAAGGCCGAGCGTGAAATCATCAACAATCACATTGTGCTCACCATCCGCATGCTCGAAAAAATGCCCTGGCCTAAGAACCTCAGGCGCGTGCCGGAATACGCCGGCGGCCACCATGAACGCATGGACGGCAAGGGGTATCCGAGGGGACTCACGCGCGACCAGATGTCGGTGCAGGCGCGGCTGATGGGTATTGCCGATATTTTCGAGGCGCTCACCGCCATGGATCGGCCCTACAAGAAGGGCAAGACGCTTACCGAATCGCTTTTCATCCTGGGCAAGATGAAGAACGACAACCACGTCGACCCCGACCTGTTCGATGCCTTTGTCCGCCAAAAGGTGTATCTGAAGTATGCCGAGATGTTCCTGGCCCCCTACCAGATTGACGAGGTCGATGAGAGCAAGATTCCCGGCTACGTGCCGTGACAGAATTGAAGCCAGGCCGGATGTCACGGGCGGTTTTTCCGGCTGACGGGGTCATCTACGCGCTCCTGGCGATAGGGGTGATCGCGCTATACGGCACTTACCTCAATTCGCCATTCGTGTTCGACGATGCCGATTTTTTTTCCGGCTATTACGCGTCCCAATATGGAGGCGAATTTTCGCCTTTCATGTCGCGCTACTGGTCCTATGCCACGTTTGCTTTTCAGCGCATTATTTTTGGAGAAGACCCGGTATGGTTTCGCCTGGTCAACGTCATGCTGCATGTCATGGCGGGGGGGGCTGCCTTCCTGTTTATCCGGACACTGTACGGGTTGACGCTGGGAAGTAAGTGGCCAGTTCCGGCGAATGAGGAAGGCAATTACCGTGGCGCCCTGGTTTTCTGCCTGCCTGCTGCTATCTTCCTGTTCCATCCGGCCGCCGTATATGGCGTTGCCTATCTTGTCCAGCGCAGCATTGTCATGGCCACCCTGTTCAGCCTGCTCATGTGGTGGGCGTATTTGCGCGGACTCGAATCCGGCAGTCCGCGATGGTTTGCGCTCTCTGTGCTGTTTTGTTATCTGGCGCTCTATTCCAAGGAACAAAGTGTCATGGCGCCGGCAGTTGCGGTCTTGCTGACGCTGCTGGTTCCTTGCCGCCATGAAATTCGCCGTTGTTTGTCGATAACATTTCTGGCCTATGGCGGAATCGCGTTATCGGTCATATTCAAGCTGAAACATGCGATTGCAACGGCATATGAACCTCACCTGATGTATATGTTCAGCGAACCCATCAGCCATCCTTATCTTTCCAGCGTATTAACCCAGACGGCCTTGTTTTTTAAATATGCGTTCCTGATCTGGGTGCCGGTTACTTCGTGGATGTCTGTCGATGTCAGGGAACCGTTGGCGAATATTGCTTCGTTCTGGCACTGGCTGGCTTTTTTCGCGTTCATCGGATATTGCCTTGCAGGCGGACTGCTGTTGATGAAGAAAGGGCGGGCGGGTTTGATCGGCTTCTCGATGCTTGCGCCTGCGATGCTTTTCATGACTGAATTGGCTACAACCCGTATCCAGGAGAGTTTTGTCCTGTATCGCGCCTATTTCTGGATGCCTTCCGTGTTTGTGGCCATACCGTTAATGGCCGAATGGATAGCCGGGATCGGCGCGGCCAGCAGACGGATTGCCATTGTGGCGTGCCTGGCGTTAATGAGTGGTTTTTGTGTGCTAGCAAATGAACGGCTCAACACTTTTGCTTCGGATCTGGCGCTCTGGAATGACGCAATCAACTTATCCGAACGTCGCGGCGATAAAACGCTGCGGGATCGGCAATATTACAATCGTGGCAACGCATATTTGGTAGCAGGAAAATACGAACTGGCGCTGATGGATTTCGAGCGTGCATTGGCGTGGAATTCCAGGCAACCCCTGACATATTTCGGCAAGGGCAGAGCCTTGCTGCAATTGGGCCGCCTCGATCAGGCAAAAGAAAGTCTTGATCGGGCGCTAGCCTTGAAACCGGATTACACCGGCATTTATCTGGTCAGGTCGGATGTGTTCATGCGGATGGGAAAAGTCGAGGCGGCAATCGCGGATCTTCAATATGCCTGTGATGCAGGAGAGAGGATTGCCTGTTACATAAAGGAAAGAACCCATCCTGAAATGCGAATTCATGTGTCTCCAAAGTGACGTTTTTCGTCACATTCTACCTTAATAGAGATAATGTTGAATAATTCTGACGCTATTAATGGATGCGCAACCATTATTTATCAATGTATTAGGATGGCTTTTTACAGTGGGCATGCTACTTGCATTGAGTTGGGCGTGTGATTCCGCACAGCTTTTATTTGAGTACTTCGAGTATTACCAACAAGGAGATTTCCATGAAAAGAATTCAACAAGGCTTTACATTGATCGAACTGATGATCGTTGTTGCCATTATCGGCATTCTTGCTGCAGTGGCTATTCCGGCCTATCAGAACTACACGCTCAAGGCGAAATTTACCGAAGTGGTTTCTGCGGCAGCCCCGTTCAAGCTGGCGGTCGAGTTGTGCGTTCAGGAAGGTACTTGCAATAACGCTGGAACAATACAGGGCGCCATAATGGGTTCCAATAGCATTCCAAGCGCGCCGGCTGCGACAACTTATCTTGCCTCGATTGCTTTCGCTGCTGCTACTGGCACGATTGTCGCTACGGCGACGACAAACGGTGGTCTGAACAGTGAAACCTACGTCATGGCCCCGACAGCGACTACTGGTGGCAATGTTACTTGGGCAGTGTCAGGTACATGTAAGAGCCGCACAGGTGGTGCCATCTGCTGATTTTCCAAGTATTGTGGCGTGCCGAAGCCCCTCGCAAGAGGGGCTTTTTACTGGTGCTCTGGAGTGTTTCAGGAAAGATGCTGGTGGGTATGCGGGATGCACATGCAGTGCCGGGTCTGGATGCGCCGGTAATTTTGCCAAGGGTGAGGTGATCTGATGTGGAAGGGCTTGCGTAGATTTTTCTCGGGATGCTCAACCGTATCTCCGGCCGGGAAGGATGCATCGCTGCCGGCCATTGACCAGGAAGACCCGGACCAGCTTATGGCAGCGG
>Ga0074195_1000644_pt1 | contig 62769 bp, 77 predicted proteins | sample EPASupsiteHSE623_FD_64525 | JGI IMG/M metagenome (GOLD analysis project Ga0074195, IMG submission 64525) | Bioremediated contaminated groundwater from EPA Superfund site, New Mexico - Sample HSE6-23 | ecosystem: Environmental > Aquatic > Deep subsurface > Groundwater > Contaminated ...
AGGTGCAAAACAATATGCAATTATTCAAACTCATAGGCAAACATGGAAATATCAAGGGAAATCTTCGTATAATGAGTTATTGAATGTTATAAGAAATTAGTTCTCGAGGAACTTTATAGTTTCTGTTCTCTTATCCAGAATAGTCTTAACTTTAAAGTAGTTATAATATAAAGATTTATAAAGATTAATTTATCAAAAGAATTATGATAAGAATAATTAAATATGTAATTGCGAACCAATTTACAACTAAAGGTAAAACAAAAAATTTAGATAATTGGATTGATGCTCCGTGTCAATTACATTGCTCAGAAGGAAAACCAATTGGAAAAATTCAATATGGCGTAAGAATTCCAATGAAACCAGCCACAACTCCATTAGAAACAGCTGAACCAGAAGATAAAAAAACAAGATATGGATTTAAACCAGCATATTGGTTTATTGGAGATGAACCAGGACTAAAAGTTTTGTTAAGAGAAATATATGAGGTTAATGATTCAGAAATTAAAGCAAATATAAAAGACGGAAGATATTCTACAAACGCAGTAATTAAAAAGTTAAAATGAAAGCAGACTTACATTTTCACCCTAGCTTTTTTAGCAGAGGAGATATCTCTCATATAACAGAAAGAACTACTCCCTCTTTAGCTGAAATAGAAAAACAAGCAGTAAAAACAGGTTTAGATTTATTAACAATAACCTCTTGTTCTTGGGCAGAACATATTGATAAAAGATGGGAAACATACATGCAAGAAATAGCCTCTACTTCAAAACAAATTCCAAATCAATTCTTATGCCCTCAAGCAATTAGGTTTACAGCTAAAACACTTCAAGGAGATTATCTAATTTATTTAATCCACGGACAAGAATTACAAACAAATAAAGGAGATTTAAATGTTTTATTTGCTGATAAAAGAGTTCCTATTGAAAAAACAAAAGGAGATTTTTACGAAACTATTCAAGCAGCAAAAGATTCAGGAGATAATATTTTAATTGGAGTAAATCAATTAAGTAATTGTCATATTCCTCTAATGGAAATGTCAGAACTACACGAACATGGAAAAATAGATTTTGTTGAATCCTGGAATTCAATGGATTTTGAAAAGAATAATAAATATGCTCAAAGATTTGAAACAGAAACAATAATTCCAGGAATTGCTGTCTCTGATGGACATAGATTAGAAGATATGGCTAATGCTTGTATTATTACAGATGAACCTTATCATTTAACAATAGGAACTTATCAAGAACTTGCAAAGTTAGTAAAATGGAAGTTAGAAACAAAAGGATATATAAATATAGGTGGAAAAACTCCTCTAAAAGGAAAAGCTCTTTATTTAGCAAGATTAGCAAATGCAATTATCTGTCCAAAATACTAACTAATTCTGCCCCCAAAATGTTTAAAAACCGATTTTTCTCTTATCTAATATGAAACGTTCTTCAAGAAGATGGAAAAAGAAGCGCCAGATGAGATGGAAATGGCAAAGAAAAAGACTTAGAAAGGAAAAGAGAAAAAGAAAAGTAAGAAGAGCAAGGGCTAGTTAAACCAAGCATAAGTTTTAAAAAAACTTCTAGAACTAGCTAAATAATCATTAAATTCTTAAAATAGTTCCAGAATTATAACAATCTTTATAAGTCCAAACTACAATAAATTAAGATGACAAGTGAAATTTGGACTGAAAAATATCGTCCATCTAAATTTTCAGATGTTGTTGGGCAAGATGATATAATTAAAAGAGTTGAAGCGCTTACAAGTTCATTAAATATACCTCATTTATTATTCGCTGGTCCAGCAGGAACAGGAAAATCTACTTTAGCATTAATAGTAGTAAAAACTCTATTTGGAAAAGACTGGAAAGATAATTATCTAGAATTAAATGCTTCTGATGAAAGAGGAATTCAAATAGTAAGAGAAAAAGTAAAAAACTTTGCTAGAACAAAATCAATTGGAACAGTTCCTTTCAAAGTAATTTTTTTAGATGAAGCAGATGCACTTACACCAGAAGCTCAACAAGCATTAAGAAGAACAATGGAAAATTATTCTGCAACTTGTAGATTTATTTTATCTTGCAACTATTCATCCAAAGTAATCGATCCAATTCAATCAAGATGTGCTATATTTAGATTTAAACTTTTAGAGAAAAAAGATATTGAAAAATATCTTCAGAGAATAGTTGAAAAAGAAAATCTAAAAATAAGTCCAGCAAGTTTTGAGATGATTTATGAAGGTTCAGAAGGAGATTGTCGTAGAGCTACAAATATAATTCAATCAACAGCTTCAATCTCTCCAGATATAACTGCTGAATTAGTAGAAACAATAATCTCTAATGCAAAACCTAAAGATATCAAAGTAGTATTAGATTATGCTTTGTCAGGAGATTTCCAAAGATCAAGAGAAAAACTATTAGATGTTATGCTAAAAGAATCAATTTCAGGACAAGATGTAATAAAATCTATTCAAAAAGAAATATGGAATCTTCCAGTTGAACCAACAATAAAAGTTAAGCTTACAGAAAAAACAGGTGAAGCAGAGTTCAGAATTGTAGAAGGCTCTGACCCTTTTATCCAACTTCAAGCTCTACTTGCAAGTTTTGTACTCGCGGGACTGGGAAAAGAATGAGCAAAAAAATTATTTTAGCAGGTTTGGGCGAGCAATTTCACGAGATGAACTCACCAAAGGTAAATATAAAAACTTCGAGTGAGATTGGGAGTTAAGGAGTAAAATGGGGATTCAAGTTGAATTTAATCCAGATTTATGTTTAAGAAATATTAGAGAATTTTCTTTAAAAAGAGGGAGAAGGATTGAAGAATTTATTCCTCCAGAAATAAAAGCAGGGGATATTTTCAGATTCTATAAGAACGGACAAAGAAACTATTGGTTAAATGGAGAAATTCCATTAAGAGAAACTCAAGGAGAAGGAAGACTAGGAAGGCCTATTGCAAGTGTAAGAATTTTAGAAACAACACATTCACTAGATGATTATGGGCAAGTTTGCACTCAAGGAAGTTATCTAGTAAAAGAGGTTTTTGATCCAGCTGATCCTACTCCTAAATTTGAATGTTTTGATAGAAGAAAATGAAAATCTTTATTGTATGTAGTAAACATTTCTATAATAAAATACCTGAGATAAAAACAATGTTAGAAAAAGAAGGCAATAAAATAACTCTTCCAAATAGTTATGATGCTCCATTTAAAGAGGAAGAAATGAAAAAGTTAAGTAAAGAAGACCATATTCAGTTTAAACAAAAAATGATGCGATTACATGAACCAAAAATAAAGGAAAATGATGCAATTTTAGTTTTAAATTTTGAAAAAAAAGGTATTCCTAATTATATCGGCGGAGGAACATTTATGGAAATCATTAAAGCATGGGAACTTAATAAAAAGATATTTTTTTATAATCCATTACCAAATTGTTCATTTACTGATGAATTAGTTGGAATAAACCCAGTAATTATCCATAGAGATTTATCTTTAATTAATAATAAGAGGAAAAACCAATGAGTCCCTGGACAGAAAGACACAGACCTCATAGTTTTGAGGATATTAAAGGACAAGAACAAGCAGTTGCTAAAATAGAAGAATTCATAAAAAGTTTTCCAAAAGTTAAAAAAAATGCAGTTATACTTCAGGGTCCTCCAGGAACAGGAAAAACAACTTTAGCACTTGTTGCTGCTTTAGAAACAAATTCTGAAATATTTGAATTAAATGCCTCTGATTTTAGAGATAAAGAAAGACTTCAAGAAGTTTTAAAACCAGCATTAGAACAAAGATCTCTAGATAAAAAAAGCAAAATAATTCTTGTAGATGAAGCAGACGGAATTTATGGAACAGATAGAGGAGGAATTCCAGAATTAATTAGATTAATTGAAGACACTAAATTTCCAATAATTATAACTGCAAATGATATCTGGGATAGAAAATTCAGCTCTTTAAGAACAAAATGTGATATAATTACAATTAAAGAACCACATTATAAAGTCATCAAAGATGTTTTAATAAGCATTTTAAAAAAAGAAAATAAGTTCATTGATACTGATATACTGACTAAAATAGCAATTAATGCACAAGGAGACATACGTGCAGCAGTAAATGATTTACAAACAGCAGTAAGTCTTCCAGACCCCTCTCAAATAGAACTTTATGAAAGAAATAAAGAAATAGATATTTTTCATGCATTAAAAAGAATATTCAAAGAAAAACCTACAAATGAAACTCTTAAAATACTTGATTCAGTAAATCTTCCAATAGATGAAATAATTCTTTGGGTTGAAGAAAATATCCCTTCAGAATACAAAGGAGAAGACTTAGCAAGAGCATATCAAGCATTAAGCAAAGTAGATTTATTTAAAGGAAGAATCTACAAGCAACAATACTGGAGATTTTTAGTGTATGAAAATATTTTATTAAGTTATGGAATTTCAGCTGCTAAAAAAACAGATATTCCAAAAGAAAGTTTTACTAAATATAATAAACCCTCCAGAATTTTAAAAATATGGATGCATAATCAAAGAACACTTCAAAAAAAGTCTATTTCTCAAAAATATTCTAAACTAGTTCATGTTGGAGAAAAAAGAGCAATGCATGAGTTTCCAATAATAAAGAATATAATTATCTCTAATCCTAAAATCCAAGAAGAGCTTAGATTAAATGAAGATGAATTAGCTTATTTAATAAAAAAGGATTAATTACAACTTGCTGTATCTGAACTAGAAGCAGCAGAACTTCCAAATCCCGGACTAGGACTTGAACTAGATAAATTCTGAGAACATGCTGTTGCAGGTGTATTAAATGCAGAGCAAATTGTGCTTAATAATGCAGCAGGACTTCTTCCTGAATCTGCTAAAGCTTCATTTACAACTAAAGTTGGACTTCCCTGAACACCATATTTATTACTTAAATCAGAATCATCTGCATAATAATCTTTTGCTTTATCTTTTACACAAATATCTAAATTAGCTTTGTTTATTCCTACTTTAGTCAAGCATCTTGCTGAATCACTATCTTCTAAAAAGCATTCTAAATAATCATAGAATTTTGTAGATTGTTCCTCTCTTATACAAATTTGAGTATATGTTTCTGCTTCTTCTTCATCTCCATGCATAAAATAATGAACAAATCTAATCTTAGCATCAACACTACCACCTAATGCTTTTACAGCTGGAAGAAATCCTTTTTCAGCTTGAGTACCATAAGGACAATGAGTCATAATAAATAATTCAACTTTAGGTTTGTCTGATTTAACTATCTCAGTAGAAGAAGTTGTTTCTGTTGTATCTTGTTTTGCAACTAAAGGAGTCATAGAACCAGCCATACTGCCATCTTTAGTCATATAAATAGGGACAATTGCACCCTGATATTTAAAATTCACTTTATATAATCCATTTTGCTCTTCAACATTAGAAAGCTCTAATCCTTCAGCACCATTAGCTGAATAATATGCTAAAAGTTTTTCTCCTGCATTATCACTAGAAATAACATTTCCAGTTAATCCAAATCCAGAAAAACTATTGAAAAGTAAAATTAAAGTAATAACACCCAAAACCATTGAAGAAAACATCCAAGGATTTTCTCTCATCTTATCAGTAAGAGTAAGCTTATTTGTAAGTGCATCTCCTCCATAATTCTCTTCTTCCATTTTATTTATAGAAAAAACCTATTTAAAAACATTTTGGTATCTTTTGATATAATTAATTTACTTCTGAAAATATTGGTACTATCGAATAACTCCGCGAAGTTGTGATGATATTTAGTATATGCAATTCACACCAACTCAGCGAGAAACCAGAAGGATTATTTTCACATTACTAAATGTTTTATAAAAAATTAATTATCACCTCATCAAATTCAAGTCATAATCAACTAATTTGCAAATAAGATAAATCCACACGAATTTTTTATTCATTATCAGCTTCTCCCCAAAAAAATTATCCCAACTCTATAATTATCAAATTATAAAATTATAAAAAGCCAATTTAATTAATTAATCTATGAGTTATGATATAATAATAGGAAGAGGTGAAGCAGATAAAAAAGAGTTTGGAAATAGAGGAATTATACAAATAGGAAAAAGCTATGTTAAAATGGGGCAATATACTTCTTTAAGTAATAATATTTTTATGGATGTTGCAAGAAGTCATGTAGTTTTAGTGGCTGGAAAACGCGGAAGTGGCAAATGTCTCGACGGAGATACATTAATAACTTTAGAAGATGGTTCTCAAATTCCAATAAAAGAATTAGAAAAGAACAATAGAAAAGTTTGGTCATTAAATAATAAACTAAAAATTGAAAAATCTGAAAAATCTGAATTCTTTTCAAGAGAAGTTAACAAACTATTAAAAATAAAATTAAGAAGCGGAAAAGAAATTAAATTAACTCCGGAACATCCTTTATTAACAATTAAAGGATGGAAACCCATAAATGAATTAGCTGTAGGCAATAGAATTGCTACCCCTCGAATTATCCCTACATTTGGTACTAAAGAAATGCCAAAACATGAGATAAAATTATTATCTTATTTAATTGCAGAAGGGCATACAAAAAGTGTTGTTTTATTCTCCAATAGTGATAAAAAAATAGTTGATGACTTTAAAAGTTCACTGAAAGAGTTTGATCCTTCATTACAACTATTAAAAGAAAAAGAAAACCATTACAGAATATCTTCTCCTCAATGGAAAAATAAAGTTTTAAAACATAATTATGAAAGGAGTAAAAAAGGATATTTTTTAAAAGGGAATAAAAATGAATACGAAAAAAGAAGTATAAGAAAATTGATTGAAAGAGAAGAAATATTTGGACTACTTTCTACTAAAAAATATCTGTCTCAAAATATAATACAATTAAAAAAAGATAATTTAATATTATTTTTAAACAGGTTATTTAGCTGTGATGGAAGCATTTATAGAAAAAAATCAAATACCGGGTACACTTGGCAAATTTCCTATGCTTCTTCATCAGAAAAAATGATAAGACAAATTCAAAATTTATTACTAAGGTTTAGCATATTATCCAAATTAAGAAAAAAATTAATCAAATTAAATAATAAGGAATTCAAATCTTATGAACTTGTTTTAAATGCAGAAAATGTTCTAAAGTATATAAAAGAAATAGGTTTTTTTGGTAAAAAAGCAGAAAGAGAACTTGAAGCAAAAAAACATATTCTATCTGTAAACAGAAATTCAAATGTAGACACAATACCCAAAGATATCTGGGAAATGTATGGTCCATTTGAATGGTCAAAAATAGGCAAAAAAGTTGGATATAAATGCCCTCGTGCAATGAAAGAGAGAATAAAATATTCTCCTACAAGACAGATGTTAATGCAAGTATCTCAAATAGCAAATAACAATCCATTAAAACTATTAGCACAATCAGATATCTTTTGGGATGAAATAATCTCCATAGAACAGTTGAATGGAAAAGTCAAAGTATATGATATTTGTGTACCAAAAAATAATAATTTTATAGCAAATGACATAATCGTTCACAATTCTTACACCCTCGGAGTTTTAGCAGAAGAGCTTTCTAATCTTCCAAAAGAGGTAAGCCAAAATTTAGCTTCTTTAATATTTGATACAATGGGAATCTACTGGACAATGAAATATACAAATAAAAAAGACAAAGATTTACTAACTGAGTGGAATCTAAAATCAAAAAATCTGCCTGTTAAAATTTTCATTCCCTCAGGACACTTTGATTCTTATGCTGAAAAAGGAATTCCAGGAGATGAAAAATTCTCAATAGATGCTAGAGAAATGAATTCTGAAGATTGGATTTTAACTTTTAATCTAGAAATAACTAATCTAGTAGCAGTTTTAATAGAAAGAATAATCTCAAAATTAAAAGAACAAGAAAATTATTATATAGAAGATATAACTGCAGAAATAGAAAAAGATGAAAAATCTTCTTCAGAAATAAAAGATACTACCATCTCCTTATTTGAAGCAGCAGATACCTGGGGGATTTTTACAAAACCAGGTGAAAAACCAACTCCAATAAATAAACTAATTAGCAGAGGAACAACATCTGTTTTAGATTTAAGTGTGTATAATTCAATTGGAGCATTTAATTTAAGAGCATTAATAATAAGTTTGGTTTCAAGAAAAATATTTAATCAAAGAATGGAAGCAAGAAAAAAAGAAGAAGTGAGTTCTGTTTCAGAAGGATTAAAATTCTTAGCTAATGAAGAAAAAAAAGAAATGCCTCTTGTCTGGATGTTTGTAGATGAAGCACATGAGTTTCTTCCATTAGACAAAAAAACACTTGCAACAGATGCATTAATACAAATATTAAGAGAGGGTAGACAACCAGGAATTTCATTAGTTTTAGCAACACAGCAACCAGGAAAAATTCATACAGATGTAATGACTCAATCAGATATTGTAATTTCACATAGATTAACTTCACAGCAAGATTTACAAGCATTAAATATGATTATGCAAACTTATCTTTTTGAAAACATAAGGCAGTATATGGATGAACTTCCATCATTAAAAGGTTCAGCAATAATTCTTGATGACAATTCAGAGAGAATTTATCCAATTAGAGTTCGTCCAAGATTTACCTGGCACGGAGGCGAAGCTCCTACTGCTATTAAATCTGAAAAGAAACTCTAGCTGAGCCGTAGTAAACAATTAATATTTAATGCAACAATTTTTATAAACTCAGATTTAATAAAAAAATAATGACAAACAATTATGAAAGAATAATTCAAGGAATTATTCACGAATATACTCCTCAAATTAGAGAGGACCAAATAACACCTAATGCAAGATTAGTTCATGATTTAGGTTTAGATTCTTTAGATTTATTAGATGTTATTATGAGTGTTGAAACTGCATGTGGAGTTAATATCTCAGATGATCAATTAAAATACGACATGAAAGTTTCAGATTTGTATCAAATAGTGAGAGAACCTAAAATTAGAGAAGGACGAGAATTAATGTACAAAAGAATGCTTAAACAACTAGCTTAACTACAAAATAAAATTTTACCCTTTAAAAGGAAATTCTTCTGATTCATTGAAATAATCATTAGATTTTGGAATAGGTTCAGTAAAACCCCGATTACACTTAATAAAACTTTTATTTTTTAACTTTAACTCTTCTAAATCTTTAAGAATATACTTAAGAAAAATATTATCAATTAACTCTTCTTCTTCTCTCATTATCCCCTCTGCTTCCTCTCCATATTTTTTTTTATAAAATGCGAGCTCTTTTAATTGTGCTTTATTATGACTCCAACCATAACTATGTCCTTGTTTTAGAAATTTTCTTTCTTCAATTTCGTGAACAGCAATACCTTCGTGAAATTTTTCTGGAAGATTTTTATCAATATAAATTGTTTTAGCAAGTTCAAAAAAATCTCCCATACAATCAACTTTTTTAGATAAATCTATTATATACTCCTCTCCATTATATAAAAATATTTTCTTACTATCTTTTTTTTGAACTAAACTAGGTTCCACTGTAGTAATTAATGCAAGAAATCAGCATTTAAAAAAGTTTTTATAATTAAAAAATATTTACAACACCTTAAAATCAACTCTAACTCTATTTTTATAAGGAGCAATTTCTCCTGCATATTTTGTCTGAAGAAATTGTATTCTTTTTTTTGCTTTTTCTGCCTCTTGTTTTATTTTTTGAACAATTAAATCAACTTCATACTCTTTGCAAAAATCATAATAATAAATTCTTGTTCCACTTCTAGAAAGCATAAATGCCTGTTCTAAAAAACTATCTTTTAATTGAGGGCGAGGCATAACAATAACATCAAATTTTTTATTTTGTTTTTTTAATTTTAAAGCAATTCTTTTAATGTCTCCATCTAAAAGCTCAACTTTATCTTTTAACTTATTTAACTGAACATTTAATTTTCCATATTTATTCGCCTCTCTATTAATTTCATTAGAATAAACTTTTTTTGCTTTAGAATTTTGAGCAATAACAATTGAAAAAGGGGCAACACCTGCAAACATAACTAAAACTTCTTCATTAGGTTTAATCTTATCTGCGATTTCTTTTCTCTCTCCACTTAATCTAGGAGAAAAATAACTAGTGTCTATATTAAATCTAAAAACACAATTATTTTCTCTGTATAAAACCTCTTTATTTTTTTCACCAGCAAGCCATTTTGTATGTAATTTTCTAAGTCTTCCAGAAAACTTCCCTGATTTTTCTAAAATAGTATTAATAGATTTATTTTTCTTTAGAATCTCATTAGCAAATTTCTTTTTGCTTCCTTTAAAATCTCTTGGAAAATTAACTAATGCAATATTTCCAAACATAGTATAAGCTCTCATTATAAAAATAGCATAAAATAGAATTTAAATGTTATTATTAAGCTGCTTTTTTAAGCTCATGTCTTTCTCTTAATCCTTTTAATCTAGCCTCTTCTCTTGTTATTTCTTCTGGTCTTTCAGGATCTTCTAAAGCATACTCTAATCTACCTTCTACTTTATCAAAAAATCTACCTTTAACTGATTTTTGAAATCTTTTTCTTGCTCTATTTAAATAAATATTTTTAGCATCAATAAAATTTCCTAAAACAGGAACAGCTGAAAGAGCTTCCATAGTAGCAAAATAAGGAAGAGAAAGATAATCTCCAGTCATAACAGCATATGTTGGAGCATATAACAATTTTGGACCAAGCTCAATTGCTTCTTTTACAAATCCAGTAGCTAACGCAGAAGGAATACTTACTCCAGTAATTGCTTGCATTGCTTGTAAAACTAATCCAGTAGCAGAAGTTATTCTATCCCAACTATCTATTGCTTTAGCACCAGCAATATACTTACCATATTTTCCATAAGCTTCATTAACAGCTTCATTTAATATATCTACATAATGAGGATTTCTTTCAAGTCTAGCTAAAAGTTTAGGGTCTTTACTAATAATCTGTTTAACATGTGCTTGTAAATCTTCTTTTGAAAAAATAGGTAAAATAGCATCATGCATGTCTTTTGCTCCAGCTAATCCTCCTGCTAATAATTCTAATTTACTTGGCATTTTTTTTCTCCTTTAATAAATGAGTTAAACAATCAGCTAAAGAAACAACACTTACTAATTTATTATCTTTAACAACAGGTAATGCTCCAGCTTTAATTTCAATCATTTTTAAATAAGCACTAGAAATATCTAACTCCTCTGAAATAAAAACAACAGGAGAAACCATAATATCTTTAGCCTTAGATTCTTTAGAAGATTTTCCTTTTATAAGAATTCCAGAGTGTATATCTAAAATACTAACAACTCCAGTAGGAGTTTTCTTAGAATCTATAACATAAACCTGTCTTATTTTTTCTTTTTGCAAAATCTTAGCTATATTTTGAACTGAATCATTTTCCTTAATTGTTATCGGACTTCTAAGCTTTAAATCTTTAACTAACATAAGAGGATATAATCTATAGAATTTTTAAACCTTCCCATAAGATTTATAAAATACCTCTTCTTAATCTAATTATGATAACTAAAGTATTAGGATATGTTTTATCAGTAATGGGATTATTAGGTTTGCTTTTAACATTTGACAAAGTAAAAGAGCTAACAAAGGTTGCATTCTTAGAATCAATTACAAAAACACAAATCACAATTGTAGCTATAGTTTTAATTGCAATTGGAGTTTTCTTAATTTTTAAATCAAAATCATCTTCTACTGGATCTAAAGAAGTTCCAATTTATCATGGAGATCAAGTTGTAGGTTATAGAAGACATTCAGCTTAATCCATTAAACCTTCATTATTAATTCTTTTAACTTTTTCTTCTAATTTATCCATTAAATCTTTTTCTCGTTGTTGTTCTAAAACTAAAATTCTTCTTTTTTCGTTCAAAGAAGAAAAGAGATTCTGAGAATATTTAGAATAATACCCTAATAAAATAAAAATAAAGATAACAATTAAAATAGAAATTAATTGAGCTTGCCAACTTCCCTCATTAGAAATAAAATTTATTATTACTAGAGATAAATACTTAGGGATTTTTGAAAATAACAAAATAAAGAAAATTATTAAAAAGATAAATGGTCCAGCATATCCACGATAACTTAAAAAAAATGGTTCGAAAAAGCTAGAAATTCTACCTGCATAAATTAATAATACAACAAAGATTATTACACTTAATACAAAAACCCAAGAAAGAGAATAAGGAATTCCTAAAACCTTTTCAAAAATAGGACTTGAATAATTTAATATTTTATCTACCTGATTAATATATTTTCCACCAGCAGTATTATTCAGCATTTTTGTCCATTCTTGCTTTAAATAATCTTTTCTTAAATCACTATCAGATAGAGTATTAGTTGTGTCTTGTATCTTCTCTATATTGCCCTCTAAACCTCCTACAATTGAATCTGCAGCTAGAAGAGTATGAGAACAAAATAAAAAACTAACTAAAAATAAAGCTACAAAAATAAATACACTCAACTTTTTCATAAATATCTTAATTAAAACAAGTTTAAAAATTTAGAGGTTTAACTACTTAAAAGAGCATCTATATTCCGTCTGGTTATTTCAATCTCTTTTTGTAATTCGTTCAATTTATCTGGATCAAACTCATTACGCATAGCTTCTTGTAAATCAATAATTTTGTTATTTAATTTAGTTATTTGAAACTTCTTACCTCTAGACTCCCCTCTCTCAGATGCAGCTTTTATAGAATTTAATTTCAACCATCTCCAAACTTTTTTCTCAAGAAATATCCAAACTAAAGCAATTATAGCTGTTCCTAAATAAAAAGTAGAATATCTTGTAGATTCTCCCCACTTTAGTATCATCCAAAAGAAAAATCCAATTAAAATAAATTTAGATAAAAATCCTGCAAAACTTCCAAGTTTAGGATCTTCACGAACTTTATACATAGCAACCATGATAATAACTAAAGGAACTACTGAAGTTAATATAACTCCCAATGCTTCATAAGTAGTGAGTATTCCAGCTATAGTTTCTGCTTTTATAAATAAAAAACTAAGAAGTGCTACAGCAATAGAAAAACTCCATTTTATCCAACTACTAGAACTTGATAAAAAAGGTATAAATCCTGCAATTGAAAAAACAAGTAAAAAGAATATAAATCCAAGCAAGAATTGAGAAATCTGAACTTGATAAGTTCCTATAGAAAATGAAGCATCTGTCCAACCATCAAAAATTCCAGCAAAAAAACTATCCCACAATGTTTTTAAAACTCCAACTTTTTGTTGAGCTTCTACCAAATCGTCTGCACTAATTCCCGCAATAAAAAAACTTATTAGAAATAATCCAATTACTAATAAAGATAAAAATTTAATTTGATTTTCCCCTCTTTTCATAATTTAATTAAAGATTAGATATTTATAAATCTTTTTAAACTACAAAATATAAGATTAAACATGATAAAGAAAAGGGATATAATTTTTTTAATATCAATTTCATTAATCTTAATTCTACCTTTAATAAATGCAGAGAACTCATTTGATTTTGAAAATGCAAAAACTCAGTTTACAAGTGTAATTGACAGTGCTCTAGGAATTTTATCTCCTTTTTTTGAAAAGATTATTGGAGATTATAACACCTCAGAATTTTTCTTTTCAAAAATTTTATTAATGATCCTTTTAATTGTCGTATGTAAGAAAGTTTTAGATAAAACCCCTTTTGGAGAAAATAAAGAAAAAATCAGTCTGCTAATATCAGTAATTGTTTCTATTCTTGCAATAAGATTCATAAATGAAAATAACTTCTTTGAAGCAATACTTATTCAATATGGCACTTTGGGTATTGCAATTACTACAATAATTCCTTTAATAATATTCTTTTATTTTGTTCATAATAGTGGAGTAGGAAGTTTTGGAAGAAAAATTTTCTGGGCATTATATGGAATAATTCTTTTAGTATTATGGTTATTAAAATCTAAAAACCTACCTGAAGCAGCAAACTGGATTTATGGATTAACTTTTATAGCAGTAATTCTTTTTGTAATCTTCGATAAGACAATTCACTCTTATCTTGGAATTTCAGGATTTAAAAAATTTGAAAAAGAAAATAATAAAAAAATAATTAGAGAACTAAAAGAAGATCTAGAAAAATTAGAAGAACACTTTCAACATAGAAGGATGAGCTTCTCAGAGTATAAAGAGGAAAAAAAAGCATTAGAAGAACATATAAAGGCTTTGTCTGAAGAATAAAATGTTTGAATTAACTAATGATTTACTTGTAATCGCTTTGTTATTTATTATAATTTTTTCTATAACCTTTTATATATTTCAAAGAATATTTCAGAGCAAAGGAATCGCTGCAGTAATCGGATTAGCAGTATCTATTCTTTCTATATTTTATCTTTCTGATTCACAAATCTTATTAGTTATTCAAACATACGGAATTATGGGAAGTGCATTACTAATATCAATACCATTTATTATTGCATTCTTTTTTATGTACACTTCAGAAATAACAGGAGTATTAAGAAAAATGTTCTTTGTATTTTATGGGATTATCTCTATAATGCTTTTACAAAAAAGTAATTCAATCTCTTCAGAAGCCATAACCTATTTGACATTTGTAATTATTTTAATAACAATAATCATTTTCTTTTTAGATAATGGAATTAAAACTAGATTTAATATTCACAAGAATCTAAAAACTCACTAAAACCACTTCCCCAATCCTTCTTTAGGCAAAGTTTACTTTGAATACCAAGATTCTTCAAAACCATTTCTTCAGAGAATCTTGTTTCTTCCCCTCAATCAATTCTTTAACATTTATTCCAAATACTTCAAGTATATTCTCAACAGCAGGAACTATCTGATGCTCTAGATAATACTCTAAATTATACTCTCCTTTTTCATCAGGAAGTTTAACTTTGTCTCTAACTAACTTAGTTTTCTTTCCCTCTGTCTCTGCAATATAATACTCAATTAAATTTCCTTGTGAAATAGGAATTTCTTTTTCTTTCATTTTCTGAGCTGCAATTACATGAGGAGAAATTGCTTTGTATTCAGAAAGAGATTTCTTAAGCTGAGTTCTAATCATTAATTCTTTTTTATCTATCTCTCTATTTTTCAATTTCTTAACAACCTCTTTTAGAGTTTCAATTGCTTTTTTCTCATTTCCATCTTCTAGAATTTCTTTTAAGACTTTATTCTGTAACTGCCTTGCTAAAGTACACCAATCTCTTCTAACTGTTTCAAAACCTCTAATCTTAATCTTTCCTTTTTCATCAATTAAAGCATATTTCTTTTTTGCTCCTGCTGTTCCTGCTCTTGTTCTAACCCACAAACCTCTTTTGAAAAATCCCTCTAATTCTAATTCCATAATTCCCGGAAGTTCAGAATTTAATTTTTTAAGAAATTCTTTTATCTCTGTTTCAGATTTTCCATTTCTTAAAAATGCAATTGAATCAGTATTATGAACTAAAACATAATTAGCAAAAAACCTATGATTATCTTTAACTTCAATATCATAAACATATTCTGGAGTTTTGATAAGCTCTATATTTTTAACTGCTTGCAAATCAAATTCAAAGTTTTTTATAGATTTTCTTTTTAATCCATTAGTTTTAATATTTGCAAGTTTATTCTTTCTATCTAGAATAAATCCTATTTTATAAGCAAAATCCTCTTTATTTTTTATAAGAATATTCTTAGAATAAGTTCCACTACAAAAAGTTTTATCTTTTGTTTTATATTTATTGACTGAATTTTCTTTAAACACTGAATGAGAAATTCCAACACGATAAAGAAGTTTTCTTACTTCTTGAATGTAGTCTTCTTCTATAGAAGTATATTTAATTAAGGGAGAATTACTTCTTATCATGACGCAACCATCTGCAGAAAATAAACCCCTTAAAAACGAAGCAATGTTTTCTTCGGATTCACTAAATAACCATTTTGGGATGCTTTTTTTACCTTTTTCATTTCTAAAATCACGAGATAATAGTTGTATTAATTTTAATCCATTAATAGTCAAATCTCCTTTTCTGGTTTTACTTTGCCAATAATTCTTTATATAACCTAAATTTTTAAGAGGTTCTATAAGCTTTTTCAAAAGTTCATCTTTATCTAAACCTAAAGACAAACTTAGATAATAATCTTTATTAAATTTTTGATGGGCTTTATTTCTCTTAAAACTTCCATCTCCAATAAAATACCCCATAAATTCATAAACTTCTTTTGGAAGATTTTTACTATTAATCTCTTTAAACGGAATTTTTTTTAAAGAAATTATTGTATTTGCTTTCTTTTTGATTTCTTCTGGTTTAATCTCTATAATCCTATTCAATATCTCTTCTTTATTCTTTTTACTCTGATTAAACTTACAAGATTGATAACCCATTAAAGAATGATCTTCAGTAACATCAATATACCAATTATTAGTAAAATTAATTCTAAACATTTTTTTATTAACTTTATGTCTCATAACATATTTTACTGGTTTAAAAACAGAATTTCCTTGTTCATCTAAAGTTAAAACTTTAATATTTTCTTTAAAATTGTATTCTTTTTCTAAACTTTTATTATCTACTTTTTCAAATAATTTTTCTATTTCCTCTTCACTAACTTTCTCCTCTTCCTTTAGAATTACTTTTGTTTTTCCATCAACACTATCTCCATAAACAGTTTTACATCCCCCTGCATTAATTTTCTCAATTGAATCTTGAATTGCTTTTCTTGCAAATGCAGCGGTTGCAGCAGCAGCTTCTAAACAATAATATCTTGCTCCAAAAAATCCTTGATAACCATAAGCAGCATTTGCTAATAATTTAAATGCATTACTTCTTGCTTTTTTAACAGCATCTGGATTTTCCTTAAGCTCTTTTTTAAATTGCTTTCTTTTTTCAATAATCTCTTTTAACATTTCTGGAAAAAAACCAGGAGTTTTAGAAAAATACACTTTTTTACTTCCAACTTCTATTGAATAAGCATCTTTAGAGAATTTTTCTAATAAAGTAGATTTAGATAAATTATAAGTTACAATTGTACTTCCATAACAAGAAGTAAAATCAAAAATTGCTAAATCTTCATAAATTCCTGGAATAGGTTCGAAAACAAATGCACCTTCATATTTTTCTCTTTCTTTTCTCTCTCCAATATCATTATAACCTGCTTTTTTCTCAGGTATTTCATTATATTTTTCTAAATGATGAATAATATAATCTTCTACATTTGAAGACATTCCATTTCTTGAAACAGAAAAAGCAGGCTCCTGTATAATTCTAGAAAACTCAACAATATCTGGCCAAAACTTTTCAAATAATTGATAAGTCAAAATAGAATCATGCAAACAATATTCATAATAAGTTTCCCATTCATTATCCAAAACTTTAGAGGAGTGTTTATGCTCAAATTTCTTTTTACAATCTCCTAAAAATTCTTTTGCAACTTCATTTAAAGAAAGTGTTTCTGATTGCATATACTGAGAATAAGCGGTTTTAATAAATTTCAATAAATCAATATGAACAATTCCATTAATCTTAGCAGTTAGATTTATTCCTCTTGAGAACTTTGGTTGAGAGTCATCTAATCCTAAATTTAATTTCATATTAAATTTTTCAGCTCTTGCTTTTAAATAAGGTAAATCAAATCCATCTGAAAAATAACCAACTAAAAAATCAGGAGAAATTTTCTTAACATACTCTATAAACTTTTCAATTAACTCTGACTCATCTTTAACATACTCAACATTTTCCAAACTCCTAGTATTTTTTTTCCAGCTAATTACTTTTTGAAAATTATCAGACACTAAAGATATCATTAATATCTCTCCTTTTCCTAATTCAATTTCATCTGTCTCAATATCATAAGCTAAAACCTTTGGTTTGAACTCTTTAGTTTTTGTCTCTTTAATAGATTTTACTTTTAAACATATATTAACATCTAAACTAGAATCAATTCCTCCAAACTCCTCTGAATTATTCAAAACTTCTCCTTCAATTTCATACTCACTCAAAGGAATTAATTTCTTCTCAAGAATATAATGTGTTATATAACCTAAATCATAACCTCTTCTTTTTTCTATTTCTTCAAAATCCATCTGCCCTGCAATTTCATGCAAATCCTTGTAATTTGTACAAAAAATCTTCAAAGCTTTTACTTTTTTACCTAAAAAATTCTTTGTGAAGATTTCCACTTTTTCAACCTTAGTTTTTCTTCCTTTGCTATCTAGCTGAATTTTTAGTATTTTTTCTATTAATTTTTTTGTCTTTTCCTTTGAAATATCCTCTTTTAAAACAGCCCATAAATAAACATCACAACTATCAATAATACAAACTCTTTTACCTTTATCATCTCTTCCAATTATCTTGGCATAATTCCTTCCCTGCCAGTCAAAATAATCATAATCTATAGGTATAAATTGAAGTTTCATATATTTCATAGGGTAAAAGGATTATTTAAATTTGGCGATAGAAAGATTTATATCTTCTTTTAAACAAGTTAAATCATGACAAAGAAAATAGTTTATAATGAAGGTATTCCTTACCAAGAAAATGATCCTTCAAAACCAGGAATAGAAGTAGATGGAAGAAGAATTGGAACAGACAATCAAAATTCTGCTCCAAAAAGAGAACTCCAAAAAAGACAAGTACACAAAAGAGATCCTAGAATAGATTACCTTATTGATAATCTAGAAAAATCATTTCAAAGTTAGATTTGAAGCATTTAGTAATGAATAAAGAATTCTTGCAAGGTATCATTATTACTAGCAAATGAGGTGATAATTATTTTCTTAAAAAGCAGTTGTTAATGTGTAAGAATTATGATGAAGTTTATCTTAAGTTTAGTAAGTTATAATGATTTACAAGAGATACCTTTACACGATAATAACCTCTGAAGCGAAAAATCTAAACGAAGTAAGATTTGGAACAGTTGTTAATGGATAAAAGAATTCTTGCAGGGTTTATCTTATTACCTAACTATTAATCTAACATACGACTACCATTAAATTCATCAGAATTCTTAGAGATTACTAACTTCTCTATTTTCCTAATCTTCCACCAGCTCTTACACTTGGATGTGTTTTAGAAGTTGGACTTTTATCTCTTAATCCTCTTGATTTCTTTCCTGCACTTGTAAGTCCTCTTAATACTCTATTCTTACTTGAACCCTTGCATATCCATTTCATTGTACGATCATTTTGTATTTCTGGTTTTGATGGGTCAACACAAATTACTTCAAAGAAATAATGCAATCCGTCTTTTCCTATTTGATATGAATTTAATACTTCTAGATTTTTATATTGTTTTTGAACTCTTGATTCTGCAATCCATTTATAAGACATTTTAAGATTTTTTCTAGGAGTCATTCTTTTTGAACGTCTTCCTTTATTTGGTCTTGATCTTCTATGTCCTCCTCTTTGAATTCTTACTCTAATTACTACAAACCCTTTTTTATCCTTATATCCTAATGCTCTTGCTTTATCTAATCTTAATGGTTTTTCAACTTTAGTAAATGCTTCTGAGCTTCTCCATTCTATCATTCTCTCTCTAAGAGTTTTCATGTCTGGTTTTTTCCAGGCTTGTCTTATATAATAGTACATTCCTTTTACCATGTTTATCATAGAAAAATTTGGTTTTTAAATATTGGGGTTACTACTTTTAAGAATATAATATGAGGCTACTGCTCGTAACCCTGATTTTGCACTTAACATTTTACTTTAAAGGATTACTTAAAATCAAAGTTACTCTGCTCGAGCCCTCACTCGTTTTTAATTTGTGATGTTATGACTCGTGAAAACTCTCGGATTTAAATTTAAATCCATCTGAATTTAACAAACCTTTGTAGAATTGATATTATCTTATTCCATTTGAGAATATAATATGAGGCTACACAGATTTGAACTGTGGACCCCTGCCTGTCCGACACGAGTGTCAAACACCCGAGAGCTATCAGAATCACCTTCTGTGTAGATTTTATTCCGCAACAGAATGCAGTGCTCTAGCCAGGCTGAGCTATAGCCTCATATGAAATTCAAAAGAATTAGTCTATTTATAAGTTTTGTGAATTCAAAAAATGGGAATATTTTCTCTGGTGTTTAGGATTTTTCGGGTTTATTAATTTCATGAACTTATGAAACATCTCTACACCTCTAATTGTTATAATATAGCTTCTTTGCCTATTGAACTTTTGATTATATAATTGCGAATAGACTGTTGCTCTTAAGCCTAGTCTTTTAAAATTTTCTAATAATTGCTTAGATAAACTTTCTGAAATTGTAGTAATACCTAATCTAGGATATAACTTATGGTTTTTCTTTTCTAAAAAAATCCCTCCATCAGTATCAAAAATACCTCTTAAAACTGATTTTTTTAAATTATTTTTCTCTAAAAATATTTTTGGAATTTTTATATCGAACTTTTTTCCAAGAGGCAATCCTAAATTTTGTTTGTTTTTTATAATTTCATTATTCCAAATCTGAAACCCAAATACTCTTGTGGAAGGCATTTCCCTTAAGTTAATTTTAATTTTGTACAATTTTTCAAATAATGGTTTTATTCTAGTTATGTAATGTTCTTTATCGTCTTCAATATGCCCTCTAAGTTGATAGAATCCTTTTTTATTATAAATGTTCATACTTCCATCTCCGATATGCCAACCAACTTCTTCAGCTAGATCAGAAGTAATTTTCATATCAAAGTAATGCTCTGATTATTTATAAAAGTTGTGAATTCAGTTTTTTGCTTCTAATTCTAATACTAACAAGCCTTTTGAGAAAGAATAATCAATTACAGGTAATCCAAGAGATAAATTCTTTTGATATGCTTTATCTTGAGAAACAGCTTTTATCTCAATTGTATTTCCTAAATTTAATATTGAAATGTCTTTTTCAGAAGTTATTCCTGGAAGTTCTATTTCATAGATTATTGAGTCTTCAATTCTTCTCATATTTGTTTTAGGCTCTTCTAAAGGCAAATCCTTAAATTTTTTTAATTCATTCATAGGAAGAACTTTTACTTTTCTTTGTACTCTTGAAACTGCTTGTTTTTGAGGAGCCTGTCCATACTGATTTACTTTTATTTTTGGAGCTTTTCCAGGAGAAGTAGAGATACTTATACTTATTCCTTTCATATTTGGATTTTTAGTTTGTTTTATTATTTTTTCTTGGTTTATTTCATTTGGATTTAATTCTCTGCTTAATCCTTGAAAAATAGTATTAAATAACTCTCCAAATCCAGGCATCATTAAATTATTTGTTGGAGTAAAATCATTTCTTCCTAACATTCCAAAATCTCCATCTGTATTTTTTAATCTATTTCCACAACTAGGACAAAATTCAAAAGTTTCTTCTATTGATTCTTTGCATTTTGGGCACTTTTTTTTATTAAACATCTTGGTATAATCTTATAACTTGTTTATAAGTTTTGTTATTTCAAGAACAAATATTTTTTTATTGTTAAAATATCATGAGTTCCATCTATTAAAGCAAGTTTGGTTTCTTTTAAGATTAAATTCTTAAATGCATTTTCTCCCTCGAACTTTTTTGTATCTCTTGTTTCTTTTACCTTAGGTAACCACCAAAATACAACTATCATTCTTAAAAATGAACCAATATAAAAGATAATTATAATTGGGTTAATTAAAGAAGTGTTTATTACTTTAATTAAAAATGCACCAATTCCTGCTCCTAAGAATATTCCTATTCCATTTACTAAATTAAAATAAGAAACAACTAAACCTCTTTTTTGGGGAGTTACATTATCGTAAATAAAATTTCCAGCAGATAAATTAAATCCTGCCCAAGTTATTCCTCCTACTAATGCAGGAACAAAAATTAAATATAAAGGAGAAGAATTGATTATCCATAAAATAGGCAATACTGGAAGCATTATTGCTGTTAAAGCCATTGTTTTATAATTTCCATAGGAGTCTGCAAATTTTCCCCAAAGACTCATAAAAATTAATGAGAAAAAAGTTTCTGAAAAGATTACCATCATATATAGAGTATAACTCATTTCTAAACTTCTTAAAAAATACACTGCAAGTAAAGGACCAAAAATAGCTCCAGTGAAAGAGATTAATGCTCTAAAAATAGTATATTTTCCAAAATTATTTGAAGGTGCTTTAAAAATAAAACTTAAAAAAGTAAAATAATATCCTTCCTGAAGTTTTAGTTTTGGTTCATATTGTTTTTTGAATATCTGCCTAGAAATCATTCTTCCTAAAAATGCCAATGCAAATAAAATAACAAATCCAAACATTGTCCAATTTTTAGTTTTAAAATAATCTAAAAATACTGATGCAGAAATTGCCAAAATTATTGCTATAAACCCATGAATAATATTTCTTTTTGCAAACCATCTTCCCCTATATTTTTCATCAACTATATCTCCCATCCAAGAAAACCAAGCTGGTCCTGCTAAATTTGCAAAAAATACATAAAAAGAGTATGCAATTAACAAGTATAAGGGAAGAAGATTAGCAGTAATATTATACTGATAAAGGAGAGCAATTAGAATAAAGGGGATAAACATTAATGTTTCAAAAAGAACTGCTTTTACAACTATTTTTTTTCTAGAATATCTTTCTATTAATCTAGAACTTAACATTTGGCTTAAAGGTCCTACTAACCCACCAATTGAGTGATATAAAGAAATCATTGAGTTACTTGAATTAATTGCAATTGCTAAAGGAGAGATAAAATTATCTCCAAATGAAGATTTTACTGTTGCAAAAATTCCCTCTTGTATACTATATCTTCTTGATTTATGTTTTAGTTCTTGAATCCTCTTTGAATCTGTCATTTTTTAGCTATTCTCCACATTATCTCAAAATGTTTTTTGTATGCTTCTGCTAACTCACTCTCTTTTATTAATATTGCTATAGGATTTTCTTTATTCCAAAGGATTATTGCTATTTTATCTCCATAAATATTAATTGCCATGTTTGAAGAGTATTTTTCTGGAAGATATTTAATCTCTGATAAAGGAATATTATACTTTTGGAATGTTTTGTTAAAAATGATTTTTGTTTTTATTTTTTCTTTTATTCTTTTTTTATCAAACCAGTAAAAATATAATTCCATTAATTCATAAGCTATTTCATTTGCTCCAATTATTAAAATTTCTTTTTTTGCTCTTAATTCATCTTCAAAAATAGACTTTAATCCTTCTATGCCCTTGAAAAATTGAGTTTCTGAACTAGTTTCTTTTTTTGAATTAAATAGTTCAAGCATAGAAGGCATAATAGAGTTTAATGATTGTTTTTCTTCTTCAATAATCTCTAAAAATCTTTGCGGATTAGTTGCTTGAAATATTCTCTTTTTATTTTGAAGAATATAACTGACTATTCCTTTTTGTATTAATCTGTATAAAGAATCATAAACTATTCTTCTATGCAAACCAGTATTCTTTGAAATAGAAGTTGCTGTTTTTGAGCCATGTTTTAAAAGAGTTTGGTAAATAGAAATTTCATTTTTTGTAAGTCCTGCTTTTTCTAAAATACTCAAATCCATAGATCTTCTAATTAAACTCTCTTTATAAAAATTGTGGTGAACAAACTTACCACACACATTCATTAGTCATTTTGCATTTAGATAATTAAGAAATTAAATGTATGGAGGTAAAATAAAATGACAAACGAAACAGAAAGACAACTAATCAACTTGATTGCAGCAGATAGAATTTATATGCCTATATCGAGCTTAGATGGAAAGCTTAAAAGAATGAGGCCAAAACTAGCTGAAGCAGTTCAAATGCCTGATACTTCTTTTATAGGAGAGAGAGTCTATGCAAGAGTTCAAGATAATTCAGTACAGCAATCTAAAGGAATGAGAGATGCAGTTAATGAATTTTCTACTAAGTTTCCAGAATATGGAGCAATTTTAGAAGGAATGATTGCTGAGAAAAGAGAAGTAAAAGAAACAGCTCTTTGCTTTGGAGTTAGAGAGGGAAGTAGATTAGCTGCACAAGACTATATGGAAGTTATGCAGAATTTAGGCTTTAATGAAAGAAATGCAATAAGAGTATATCCTGAGTTAATGGATACATGCAGAAAGCTTTCAAGAGCTAGAGATTACAGGGAGAGAAGTATCCTTATTGGATGATACTTCTTTTCTTTTTTATTTTAGTTAGTTTTAAATACTTAATACAAGAAAAAAACAAAATGACAAACGAAAAAAAATCATTTTTTAATGAAAGAACAGAAGCTGGAATTAGAGCTTTAAGTTCTAAAAGAGCATTCACAGCCAGAGGCTTAGTTGAGAGAATTTCAGATCTTAGTCCTAGTGAGGCAGTTGAAATTAGAGTTATGATTACTCCTGGACAATTTTATAGAAATACTTCTAATAGTGCTCAAGCTTCAAGAAAATGCTACAAGCATGGAGATTTGATTGCTTTAACACAGCCAAAAACACAAGGGCAAGCTTATGGATGTTCAGATATTCCTTTACAAATAAGAGATAGAGATTTTTCTGCTTTAGAAGGAATGAGAGAAGATGAAATTAATTTTGTAGGATATAGTTTCAGGCCTGTTCAAGGCAATGACAAAAGAAAGAGAGTAGTTCCTTTTGTATGGATTCCTGAAGCATTAAGATTATTTGCTTATTCAGAAACAATGACAGAGCCAATAAAAATAACTCCTTATGCAGATGCAGCTAGAGTTAAATTTGAAGGAGCAGATGTTATATGCAATGTTCCATCAAGAGAAAAAGGAAAAGCAAGATATAATATTAAGCTTAAACATGTTCCTGTAGAAGGAAGCACTGAAAGAAGAGCTGTTGCATGGAGTTTATCTAATGATTCAGGAAATAAAGGTCCAGAGCATAGCTTGTATAATATAAAATATAATTATGAAGATGATATTGAAGGAAGTGAAGTTTTTACTTTTTATCCTCATGATATTGCAGCTTATGTTGCAGTTATAAAACATTTTAATGAAAAGCATAATCTAACACCAATAGAAATGTCACCTCTAGCTTTACCTTCAAAAAGAACAGCTGATTTTTATACAAAACTATGTAACAATGTTTTAATTTATGATCCAAGTTCAGGAGAAAAAGACCATCTCAGAAAATTGCACATTGATGAAAAATCAATCCTCCTAGCAAGAAGTATTGGTGTATATGGGCATGATGAAACAATGTTTTGGAATCCAGAAAGAGATGGTATGTTTAAAGATTATAAGTGGCAGGTCGAATAATTTTTATTTGATTGTCCAGTATTTCCAATGTGGCTTTATCCACCAGGAATGAAATTTAAGGTTAACTCTTCCTTTAAAAAATATTTCAATTAAATGGTCATCTAAAACATTCCTTAAAAACGACCTTCTTGGCTCGGGAAGAGAAGAATCATAAGGATTGATTCCAGTACTTAACATAACTTTTCTTCCAACTCCATCTTCTGTAGGCTCAACTCGTTCATAAGCAAGAGAGAATCCTTTGTCATATCTCTTCAAAGGAAAATGAAAAACTTCATCAGAATCTATAAATAAATGCAAGCCAGAAGAATTTCTTTTAAAATCAAGCTTTCTCCCATCAAGGTCCTCATTAACTTTAACATCTCCTCCAGATGCTCCTTTAAGCCTTATATAAAGAAAATCAGGAGTGTAGTTATCTAAACAAAACCTTAAATTCTTGAAGTCTAATTTTTTTGGCATCTGATATTGTTCCATTTTTAAGCTGCATCTCCCTTTACTTTTTCTACCTTGAATGTCTTAACATATTTTATTTTAGCTTTGAATTCCTGTTTGAATTTATCATAATCTGGAAGCTGCGCACCATGTTTAGAAATAAAATCATAAAGTTCTCTTTCAGTTCTAGCAAGAATAACATTGGCCCCTTTATATTCAGAGTTATCAACTGAAGCTTGTCTTCTATTAAAATAATTCATTGCTAAAATTTCAGAATATTGTTGTTTGAATTCTGCTTTTTCTTCTTCAGTTAATTCTTTTAAAACATTATAATAAGAAGGTCTTTCTTCTTTAGGTATACCTCCTCCAGAATATAAAACAATAGGATGCCATTCTAAAAATTCCCCATCAACTAAAAAATCAATTCCCCCATTGCTTATACCTTTATCTCTTACTTGAAAATTTCTGCCATCATCAACTTTTTCATAAGTTTTGGGGAGATATTTTTCTAGCAAGAGAGCAACTGCTCCTTCCTGCTGAGATTGGGTATAAAATCTTCCTTCAACATAATATGCAGTTTTTGTGAGAGCTTCTAAGGCTTTTTTGCGGTTTTCAATAATCCTCTTTAAATGTTCTTCCCTAGTTGGAGCTTTATGCCCTTTTCTTTCTGCCATTATTCTCATAAAATTTTCTACCCCGCCATGAAATTTACTAATAGCATAAACAATACTAGAAAATCCTGCAGAACAAAATTCTGGTTGAGTAGGTAAGTTTTTTGTATTAGTTATCTTCTTAACTTCTTCAACTTGTTTAATGACATAGTCTAAGTCTTTTAATATTCCCTCTTTTCTATTTTCTCTAATCAAAGTTCCTTCTTCAACTAATCCATCAATTAATCCTCTTTTTCTGCATTCTTCATAGCCAGAACAATCTCTTTTAGATTTCTGAAATTCTGTGATGCTGTCTCCAAAATGCCAGCTTCTGACATAATGAATAAGATTGTCATTATTCATGTTCTTCCAAAATCCATCTTTGCGTTGTTCTCTAATCAAAGTTCCTTCTTCAACTAATCCATCAATTAATCCTCTGTTTATACATTCATCATGTGCGGTACTATCCTTAGATTTCTGAAATTCAGTTAAGGTGTCTCCAAAATGCCAGCTTCTGACATAATGAATAAGAGAGTTATCATTTCGATTGCACCAAGTTCCATTTTTTCTTTTTCTTCTTTTTAATGTTCCTTCTTCAACTAATCCATCAATCAAACCTCTTTTTCTGCATTCGTGATATTTTGCTCCATCTCCTTTGGATCTTGCAAATTCACCTATGCTGTCTCCAAAATGCCAGCTTCTGACATAATGAATAAGATTGTCATTAGTCATATTTTTTAAAGAGTTGTTCTCAGTTTTTCCTCTAATTAAAGTTCCTTCTTCAACTAAGCAATTTATTAACTTTCGGTTTAAGCATTGTTGATAAACTCTGCCCTCTCCTTTGGATCTTGCAAATTCAGTAATACCATCTCCAAAATGCCAGCTTCTGACATAATGAATAAGATTGTCATTGCTCATTTTACTCCAAAGTCTATTTTCTGTTGGCATTTTACTCCCCCTCCTCCAAATTTTCATTTTCTAAAATATCAATAGTAAGCTGCGTAATCATTCCTGGCTTGAGATGTTGTTCAAGCATTCTTGGAATAATAATTATAGATTGAGAGCCGTGCCTAGCTATTTTCTTTACAATTGTGAATCTTTTGCTTTTTTCTGAGGTGTTTTTTTGCATTTTATATCAGAATTAGGTATTCTGCAACCAACACCTCTAAATGAGTATTTTATACATATTTTATACATTTAAAAATCTTACTATTGTTATCACTTTATAATAATACTACCGATAAAACATAAAAATAAAATAAAAGATTTAAATATAGCAATGAATAATGTAAATAAAAGGTTAAATAAATAAAAATGAAAAAAAATAATAACTTTTACATAACTACTCCAATATATTATACAAATGCACCAATTCATTTAGGGGGGGCATATACTACTATCGCTGCAGATGTACTCGCTAGATGGCATAAATTACTTGGAGAAAATGTTTTTTTATTAACAGGAACAGATGAGCATGGTCAAAAAATACAAGAAATTGCAGAACAAAATAATCAAAAACCAAAAGAATTTGTTGATAAAATTGTTGCTGAATTTAAAGAAGCTTTTAAGATGCTTAATATTTCTAATAATAACTTTATAAGAACCACCGATAAATCTCATGAAGAAGAAGTAAAAAAGCTTTTGACTAAACTTTATGAAAAAAAACTAATTTACAAAGGGCATTATGAATCATATTATTGTGTTGGTTGTGAGCAATATTTAACAAAAACAGATTTAATTGATGGAAAATGCCCCTTACACAATAGAGTTCCTGAATTAAAAAAAGAAGAAGCATATTTGTTTAAATTATCTGCTTTTCAAGATAAACTTCTTAATCTTATAAAAACTGAAAAATATGAAATCCTTCCTAAAGAGAGAAGAAAAGAAATTTTAACTTTTATTAGTGGAGGTTTGCAAGATGTTTCTATTTCTAGATTAAAAGAAAAAATAAATTGGGGAATAGAATTACCCTTTGATAAAAAACATACTGTTTGGGTATGGCCGGATGCTTTTTGGAATTATATCTCTGGATTAAAACAAACCGGAGAATCTAATTTTGATAAATTTTGGCCACCAAATGTTCAACTAATGGCAAAAGATATAATTAGAGTTCATGCAACTATCTGGCCTGCTCTACTCTTGGGTGCAGGATATGAACTTCCTAAAACTTTATTTGTTCATGGATATTTCACTATTGGTGGTCAAAAAATGAGTAAAAGTTTAGGAAATGTTATCTCTCCTATTTATTTAACTAAAAGATATGGGGTAGATAGTGTTAGGTATTATCTGATAAGAAATATTTCATTTGGGAGTGATGGAGATGTTTCTGAAAATGGACTTATTGAACGATATAACAATGAGCTTGCAAACAAACTAGGAAATCTAGTTTCTCGGGTTACAAGCCTAATTGAGAAAAATGGAATAGAAAAAACAGAAAACAAATTATTAAAGAAATTAAAATTAAAAGAAATTGAAAAATACTTTGAAAATTATGAATTAGATAAAGCTTTGAGTGAGATTTTTGCTTTTGTTGATGTTTGTAATGAATATGTTCAAAATAATAAATTATGGGAAACTAAAGATAAAAAAGCATTATATGAAGTTGCTGATTCAATCAAAGCAATTGCAATTTTATTATGGCCTTTTATTCCAGATACAAGTGAAAAAATTGCAAAGCAATTTGAATTTAAAATAACAAGCTTGAAAGATATTTCAAAACCCTTAAATGAAAAAGTTAAGATTTCTAAAGGTGAAATTTTATTTAAGAAAATTTAGTTAATTTTTTAAACTTCATATTCTAAATAAAATCATGGACAAATATGAGGATGGAAGAGCTCTAGTAAAGACTAATGATTTACCTGGAAGTGATTTGCCTAAGCCCTTGCCTGAAGAAAGAAGAGTTCCAAGACAAAATATATACCTCAAAAGCCCAACAAGTAGAAATTATGACTTTGATAAACACACTGTTTCTGAACTTCAATCTAGAATGGGAGGAGTAATTTAATGTCAGAAGTTGATTTCTCAGAATGGGAAAAACTAGATTTAAGAGTTGCTGAAATAAAAGAAGTTGAAGATATTGAAGGAGCAGATAAATTATATAAGTTAATTTTAAATGTTGGTGAACTTGGAGAGAGAGTGATTTGTGCTGGAATTAAAGAGCATTATACAAAGAAAAATTTAGTTGGTAAGAAAATAATATATTTTTCAAATTTAAAACCAAGATTAATGAGAGGAGTAGAAAGCCAGGGAATGCTTTTAGCTGCGAGTTCAGATGATCATAAAACAGTGAAATTAGTAAAACCCTTAATAGATACAAATGATGGAATCAAAATTGAGTTTAAACAAGGATAATTTTTTTGTTTGCATGGAAGAGAAAATATTCTATGATGAAACTATTGCTTTTGATAAAGATAAAATTAAAAGTTATCTTTTTAAGTCTTTTATGAATGAATTAAAAAGCAAAAATAATTATGAAAAGGCATTTTATTTTGAAAAAATCGTTTACGATTTTTTTGGTTATAGAGGAATTAGTTTAATAAAAACTAAAAAAACAAGAGATTTTGGTATTGATGGTATATTAAAGTTAAAATTAGATATTTTTGGGGAACAAAATTTTGGATTACAGATAAAGTATAAAACTATTGACTCAAATGATATAGACTTATTTTCATCTTCATTAAAGAACTTAGAATTGCAAGTAGGAGTTATTGTTTGCAAAGATTCTAGAAATCTAATAAATTATAATCTAAATTCTAGAATAAAAGCAATTTTATTCTCAAGGGGAATAGTATCTAAGGAAAAATTAATAAATGAGTCTGTAAGTATTAATCCTGTGTCTATAATTAAATTTGGTGAACTTTTAGATAATGCTGCTTTAGAGATGAGAGCATTTGTTAAATCAATTTACAAAAAATGACAGAATTAACATTTGAAGATTGGATAAAACTGGAATTAAAAGTTGCAGAAGTTAAAAGTGTTAAACCTTTAATAGTTTTATCTGTAGATAACAAAGATTTAATTTTTAATAAAAAATTAAAAGTTAAAGTAGGAGACAAAATTTTAGTAGGATTTTATAAAAACGGGTTTGTTGTTCCTGTTGTAAATGGCGATGTTCCTATTCTTCCAGATAAAGGTGCTGAACCTGGAATGAGGATTGGATAGTAGTTTAAATTAGTTAGTAATATCTAAAGAATTCTGATGAGGTTTATATTAACAGGTATATGCAACTCATACCAACCCAGCAAGAAACCCAAAGGGTTATTTTCACATTAATAATATCTCTTTGTTTGAAATCAATTATTATCACTCTTTTTCCTGTAAGGAAGCATGAGTTAATTTCCTGTTAACTCTTTTTCAAATCATATAGTTAATATTAATTTTATAATCATCACAACCTAGCGGAGTTCTTATACAATAACAACTGCCTTGAATAAAAACATTAGTAATGCGTAAAGAATTCTTTTAGATTATCAGTATTTGCTAGCAGTTAAATTAAATATAACTTAGTAAATTTTCACAACCCAAAAGCAACTTGTCTTATTTCTTCAATTTTATTCAATCTTTCCCAACTAAAGAAATCTCCCTCTGGTTTTTGTCCGAAATGTCCGAAACTTGATGTTTTTCTATAAATTGGTTTTTTTAAATTCAATGCTTTAATTATTCCACTTGGAGATAAATCAAATACTCTTTTAATTGTCTCTTCTATTATTTCGTCTGGAAATTTTCCTGTTTCAAATGTTTCCACTGTGATATTTAGAGGTTTAGAATAACCAATTGCATAGCTTAGTTGAATTTCGCATTTTTCTGCTAAACCCGCAGCAACAATATTTTTTGCAACCCATCTTGCTGCATAAGCTGCACTTCTATCTACTTTAGAAGGGTCTTTTCCTGAAAATGCTCCTCCTCCATGTCTCCCATATCCACCATAACTATCAACAATTATTTTTCTTCCTGTAACTCCTGTATCTCCATTTGGTCCTCCAACTACAAATCTTCCTGTTGGATTTACATATATTTTTGTTTTATCACTAATTAATTTTCCACAAATAGGATTAATTATTTTTTTAATTGCATCTTCTCTTATTTTTTCTAAACTTACCTCTTCTGTGTGATGAGTAGAAAATACAATAGAGTCTATTTCTTTTGGTTTCCCATTTTCATAATTAATTGTTATTTGACTTTTACAATCAGGATAAATATAATCTATTTCTTTTGATTCTCTTAGCTCTTTAGCCTTTTTTACAATTTTATGTGCTAAATCAATTGCTAGAGGCATATAATCTGCTGTTTCATTTGTTGCAAACCCAAACATTATTCCTTGGTCTCCTGCTCCTTGTTCTTTGAAAAATCCTTGCCCTTCTGTTACTCCCTGACTTATATCTGGAGATTGAGAGTGAATTTTTATATCAATATCTGCTGTTTTATAATCAAAATTTATTTTATCTGAAGTATAACCTATTTCTTTTATTGTTTGTCTTGCTATTTCTTCGAAGTTGATTTTAGCTTTTGTTGTTACCTCTCCTGCAATTGTTACAGAATTTGTTGTTACTAATGTTTCAATTGCAACTCTGCTTTCAGAATCTTGCTCTAAACAAGCATCTAAAATAGAATCTGAAATAGCATCACATATTTTATCTGGATGTCCAACTCCAACTGATTCTGAAGTAAATAAATAATTTCCTCTTTTCATTATATTTTTTAGAAGATTTATTTTAAAAGGGTTATGTAGTTAAAGAAGATAGTTTTAATCTATTTTCTATTAAGAAATTATAGAAATTCTTAAAAATAGACTTATTTACAATTTTAAATGGAAGAATTAACATCTTATCAAATAACTCTAGATACTTTAAAAAAAGGAAAAATTTTAGCAAGAGGAACATTGACTTCGTCAAATATCCCTAAAGAAATGCCAATTGTTGATAATAAACATACTTTAGTAGGAGTTTTAGATGATACTGGTTTGTTATTTGCTGTAGATATTAAAACTAAAGAAAATTATACTTGTTTTTTAAGAGCATTTGGTACGGGGTCTTTTCTTTTTGGAGGAGAATATATTCTTTATTCTTTACCTGCTTAAACTAGAATTAATCCTTATTTCTTCGCAAAGAACTTAGAAATTATTTCCCAAATACTTTCTTTGTCTTGATTAGAGTCATAAGATATTCCCATAAGTTTAGCAGCTATTTCCTTGTAAGCTCTTGTAGCATTTGATTTTGGATGAGTATGAACTACTGCGTCTTTTTGATTTAATGCTTCTGAAACAGAAATATCATCTGGAATCATTCCTAAAATAGGAACTTCAAGCATCTCTCTTACTGCTTCTGGTTGCATTTCAATAAGATTCTTTTTTACTTTTGCCATAATAACCCCAAGAACAGGTATTTTTTCTCTTTCAGCCATTTTAATTGCTTTAAGTGCATCTGTTATTGCAGGCATTTCTGGATTTGTTATTACAATTAATTCATCAGCCATTCTAATTGCAGACATTGCTTCACTTCCTAATCCAGCAGCACTATCAACTATAACATACTCTGCTATTTTTTGAAACTCTCTTTTGAATTCTTTTAATTTTTCTGGCTTAATTTTTTCTAAATCCTTTATTGATAAAGAAGAAGGCATTATTTTTAATCCAGAAGCATGTTCATATACTCCTTCAATTGCTTCTGCTTTTTTCAAGAGAACATGATTAAGATTAATTGGAACTTCTGGAGAGCCAAGATGTATTCCTACATTAGGAGTAGAAAGATTTCCATCAATTACTAGAGCATCTCCTCCAAAACTATTGATAGCTGCTCCTAGATTAATTGCAGTTGTAGTTTTTCCAACACCGCCCTTTCCAGATGTTATTACAATAACTTTTGACATTTTATATCAAATCCTTATTTATTCAGAAAGAAGATAATTTTTCTTTCACGATAGAAGAAATTGTTTTGTCGTATTTATAAACATTTCCAACATTTCAGCGTATTCCTTTAATTTTTCTAAATTAATGTTTATTTCTTTACCTTGATAAAACACTCTTAAATTAACATTTTTTCTAAATTCACCTATTCTTTCGCATTTTAATTCATCTATTTTTCTAAACATTTTATATTCTTCAATTGCTCTTAAGAAATTTGCCTCTTTTTTAAATAATTTTTCAATAGTTTCTATTTTTCCAACAGGACTTGATGGAACAGAAGATATTTTTCCTCTTTTTTTAGCATGAACAAGGATAACATCAATGCTGGTTTCAATCATTTTTCTCCAACGAAGAATTAGATTTTTAATCACATCACAGGTTTTAGTATATTTCAAACTAACATAAAGTAGATGGTCTGCACTAATTTTTTCTTGAATTATATCTTCCATTTATTTCCTTATTCCACCCAAAAATTTGAACCATAATCTAACAGGGATTTCAGCTTTTTATATCTTTTTGTAGTATTTTTCTCTTTGCTTTTTCTATTAAATTTTTAGTATTTACTAAAAAATCCTTAATTTTATCTATTTCTACTATTTTTGCCTCTCCATTAGAGATAATTACTAGTTTTTCATTTCGTGTAAACTCCATAGAACTTGAATTATGCTCTTTAACTATGCTAAAAAGCTCTCTTATTTTTTGTATAGAAACAGGAGCTAATTCATAATATGCTGCACATTTATTAAAAAATGCATTTAAGTTTATTTTTGGGTCTTCAGTTAATCTTACTCTTTTGAAAATATACTCATACTGAAGAATAGAATTAATACAATAAGCATTTGCTCTTTTTAGTTCCATTAATATTCTAAGCAAAATTTTTTTATCTTTTACTAAAGGATATGTTACATAAAGCATATGGTCCATTGCTCTAGTTATTTTATCTGCTTCTTCAAGATATTCTATAAATTTTTGCATAAAATTAGATTAGTTAAGAGTTAATATGTTTTGTTATCATGAACATTCTTTTTCAGAATAAACTACTTTTCCCTTTTTGAGTATTTCATAATCATATGCCCAATATTCTGAAGATTCTCCATTGTAAACAAAACTTACTCTAATTGTCTCTCCAGCATCTATTCTATGTCTTCCTCTCATTATTAATTTTATTCCTGTTTGATTATCTGAAAGTTCATGAACTGGAATTAAACAATGATACTCTCCACTTAAGGATTGAACTTCAAAATCATTTCTGAATTTCCCCTTTTTAACTCTCTGTCTAGGTTTTATCTCTAAATGAGTTGTTTCTGAAACACTTCTAGAAGGAAATTCTGAATGACATTTTATTACTCTTCCAGTTAAAGTATTCATAAAAAAATAATTAATTTAATATTAATAAAGATTATTGTGATTATTCACTTAATTCTAAAATAGCCTCTGCTAAATCACCATTAACTGATTCTAAAACTTCTCTTGCTTGATGTTCTGTGCATCCTGTTTTTTCCATTACTTGTTTTATATCTGATTCTGAAATTGTTGGTGCTTCTGTTTCTTCTCTTTCATCTCCTGTTATCTGATACATCTCATTTCCCTGAACTTTCATTTTTGTTACAGAGGGATTTTCAATTATTGTCTTAGTTCCATCTGTCTTTTCTATTATAACTCTAGAAGCATCTATTTCTTTTTGAGATATTCCCATTTGCTTCATTAATCCTTGCATTTTTTTTGGATCTAATCCACCCATTCCTGGAAACATGAAATAAAATAGAAATTTGTGTTTTTATAGGTTTTGATGATTAAGAAGTTTTAAGATATTCGCATTCTGTTTCACTGGAATGCTTTGGAGAATATGCTATTATCATATAAATGTCCTTATTGTAAATTAATACTAGTCTAGCTAGGTAATCATAACTAAACTAGAATTCTTTATACATTACCAACTTCTGCTTATTAATTAAAGTAAAATTTGATACCTCTAACCAAAAAACATAGGCAAAGCTATTCTAAGAGCAACAATTAAGACTATAAATAAAACAATATGAATTGGCTTGAACTTAATCTTACTATCATATTCTTCATTATACCTCATTAATCCACCAAATCCAGATGGAAGGTTTACGCTATTGTCTGCCATATTAAAATCAATTTAATGTTATTTTTAAAGTTTGGGGTTGTTAAATTTAGAGTTTTCTTTTCTTTTTGATAGTCTCAATAACTTTATCATCAACAAGAATAATATTCCCTACCCCCATTACATGTGAATATTCTAAAATAATCCCATTAGTTTTAAATTGATGTTTATCTAATTGGATTTTAATGCTATGGATTCTGTTCTTTTCTAAAATAGTTTCATTAACCTTTCCAAGATATTTCCCCTCATTTGTATAAACTTTTTTGTTTACTAATCCTTTAATATTATCGTTTTTATTTCTTGTATTAGTTTTTTCAAATAAACTTTTTATTAAGTCTTTAATTTTATTTCTTTGTCTGAAGGTTATAATCCCCCCGGTAAATATTAATACTATCATTACAAAAAACAAAATGTAACCCTTTTTTATTGAATTTAATATGAAACTTCCTACATAAGCTATTATTTGTCCAGATAAAACTGCTTTCTTTTCTTTTGTTTCATTTTGTTTTTCTGCCTCTTTTTCTATTGTTTTATTTTCTTTGTCTATTTTTGGAAAAGCAGTGTAAGTACAATTTTGTTTTATTTCAGGAGATTTATATGTATTTGAACAAGTGCCAATATTAGTACAATTTCTTATTTGTTCTCCAGATTGAGGGCATTCATTCCAATTTGTACAATTCCATTTATACACACAACTTCCTACACCACCTCCTGTTATTACCTCTGTTGTTCTTTCTGTTACTTTGCTTGTTGCAGAATTACCCATAATAAATGAATCATCTTGGTCAAAAAAAGTTGTTTCTGCAGATACACTTACAATTAATAAAAAAAGCATAATAAAAATAAAACTGAGTAAATTAATTTTATATAATCTCATTTTGCCATCCTCATTAATTAACAGCATTTGTGTAGTATGAACCTGCATAAGTTGTAACATTAACTGCTGTCTCTGAATCAAACTGAATAATTAAATTTTTTTGATTGGCATCTGCGAGCACAGTACAAGTGATAGTATTAATAAATGGGATATTGGTATCAAGACTCATGGTATTAACTGTAGCATCAACAGAGTTTGTGCTTACGGGGATGTTATCAATCGCCTGTGCTCCTGCAGTAGTTTGTGTCACAAAGTTGCAGTTTCCAATCGGACCAGCTTCGCTTATAATCGCTCTGTTTTGGATTGCTACTCCATTTGTTGGAGAGCTTTGTGCAAGATAAGCTTTAACAATATTCATTTTGCTTGGAGTTAATGCAATAGTGAATATGGTTGTATATGCTGCACTTGAAGCATTTAAATTATTTTCCAAAAAAACTGGAGTAAGTCCATTACTTCCTGTTTGATCTTGTCTGCATTTGAGCACACCATTTCCATTAATACCGTATACATAATTATTCGAAGAACAATCGGTTTGCATCTTAGTAAAGTTTGCACTCCATTGTGGGTCTGATTCAGATCCTCCTGTAGGGATATTTGTTAATAAAGAACCATCCCCTTTGAAATATTTAGCTGAAACATTCTCACTTGTTTCTATATTTCCTGTTGCATCAATATCTTGGACAAATAATTTAGTTATTTTATTAACTAAACTTCCAAGATAATTAAAAAATCCATAATTTGCTATTGTTATATTATCAGTTATAACTTGTGTATTCACTTGAAATTTACCAGAGGTTGCTTCATCAACATTTTTTCTTAAGGAATTCCAAACCACTAATCTTTTTCTTGGAGATTGATCCACCCCATTAATATTTATATTTAAATAATAATCTTGAGAAGCATTATTACAAGCGGAATTTACTCCGCTTTGTTCGGTTTTCCATTCTCCAAAATTACCTGTTGTTAATGTTGTTGTGTTAGAAAAACAAATATTTCCTCCTATTAAAGCATCATAAACACTAAAATTAAAACTATAAGTTCCAGTATTAAAAGTTGTTCCAGTGTAATATTGTCCTTGCCAGACTAAAATATCGGACGCAGAAACTAAACTTGAGAATAGAAATATACAACTAATTAAAATATATATTCGTTTATTTTTATTGTCTATCATATTCAACCACTCTTTTATTGATATTTCCCAAGTAAGGGCAATATTTAAATCTATTTCTCTTTTTGGCTCTGGTTATATTCTTATTGAAACATCACATAAATTCTTATAAATTCTAAATAAAGAAGTTCTGTATGACTTATAGCCCAGAATATTATCAAAAACATAAAGAAAAAAGATTAGAACATAATAGAAAATATTTAAAAGAGAATAGAGAGGAAGTAAATCAAAGAAGAAGAGAAAGATATGCTGAAAATCCAAGAAGAATTTTAGATAGAAATAATCAAGGGAGAAATTTAAAAAAAGCTTGTTCTAATCTTGAATCAATAGATTACTCTATTTCTTCTGTTGCAAGTAAGGGTAGATTTCTTTTGATTAATCTGGTAAGTACTGGTTTAAGGGGAAGTGAAGAGATTGAAGGGGATTTTAGACAGCATTTTGAGAGAGCTTTAAGTGCTCATGATAAATTACACTTATCTAGAAGATATTTTATTGAATCTACTAAAAATACAGTGTATATTTATATTGACTCTGCTATACAAAATTATAGCAAAGATGAGCTTATTAATTTTCTTGGAGTTTACAAACAGGTTTTAGAAAGAGGAGTAACTCATTCTGCTAAGTAGTAATAATTTAAAAATATGAAAGAACAAGAGATTATATGAAATTTAAAGATATTAAAAACTGGAGTCCTGAAGTTGAAAAAGAAATTGTTTTTAAGTGGAAAGATTCAGAACAATTTAAATTTGATAAACACACTAAAAAGAAAATCTATTCTATAGACACTCCTCCACCTTATATTAATGCTCCAATTCATATGGGGCATGCTGTTACTTATTGTTTTATGGATATGTTTGCTAGATATAAAAGAATGAAGGGATTTGAGGTTTTATTTCCATTAGGATTGGATAATAATGGTTTGCCAATTGAAATGGGTGCAGAAAAAAAATACAAAATATCTGCGTTTTCAATGTCAAGAGAGGAATTTTTAAAACACTGTAAAAAATTAATTGATGAGTGTGGTGTAGAGTCAATAGATAGTTTTGCAAAACTAGGAATATCTTTTAATTCATATAAGGAAGGAAAAGAAATAGGTGAAATTTACAAAACAGACTCTCCTGAATATAGAGCTTTAACTCAGAGTACATTTCTTAACTTATACAAAAAAGGGAAAATCTATGAAGATGCTAGAATAAACAATTGGGATTCTAGATTAAGGACAACTATTGCTGATTCTGAAATTGAATACAAAGATTTGCCTTCTACTTTTAATGATATTAAATGGAAAGTTAAAGAAACAGGAGAGGATATTATAATTGGAACAACAAGGCCAGAATTAATATGCTCTTGTGGAATGATAATTTACAACCCAACTGATAAAAGATATAAACATCTAGCTGGAAAAACAGCAATTTCTCCTATTTTTGAAAAAGAAATTCCAATAAAAGCAAATCCTTTAGCAGATATTGAAAAAGGAACAGGAATTGTTATGATGTGCTCTGCAGGAGATTTATCAGATATTCAATTTTTTAGAGAGCAAGGAATAACTCCCATAATTTCAATAGATATTGAAGGAAAAATGAACTCTAATGCTGGAAAATACCAAGGACTAAGAGTTAAAGAGGCAAGAGAAAAAATTTTAGAAGATTTAAAACAAAAAAAATTATTAGTAAAACAAGAAAGTATAACTCATAGAACTCCGATTTCAGAAAGAAGTGGAGCTGAAATTGAATTTATTGAAATGCCTGAATTTTATTTAAGGCAACTAGATATTAAAGAAAAAGTTAGAGAGATTTCTAAAAAAATTAATTTTTATCCAGATTCATCTAGAAAAATTTTAAATGATTGGATTGATTCTGTTTCAATTGACTGGCCAATTTCTCGTAGAAGATTTTATGCAACTGAAATTCCTTTATGGTATAATAAAAAAGAAGGATTAGTTGCAATTCCTAAACCAGGAAAATATTATCAACCCTGGAATTCAGAAGTTCCTAAAGATGCAGAAGTTTGGAAAAATGGAAAATCTACCAATAAGAAAGTTTCTGATTTTAAATTAAAATGGGAAGGAGAGACAAGAGTTTTTGATACTTGGATGGATTCTTCTATATCTGAATTAAATATTTTAAAGTATTTAACTGATGATGAGTTTTTTAAAAAAGCCTATCCTGCTAGTTTAAGACCACAAGGAAAAGAAATTGTTAGAACTTGGTTGTATTATACTTTATTAAGAGGATATTTAGAAACAGGAAAACCTTGTTTCCAGGATGTTTGGATTCATCAACATATTTTAGATGAAAAAGGAAGAAAAATGTCTAAATCTCAGGGAAATATTATTGACCCTCAAGAGATTCTAAAAAACTTTGGAGCAGAAGCATTAAGATTATGGGCTTCAATTGAAGGAGATTTATCTAAAGGAGATTTTATTTGTTCTAAAGAAAAAATTCGAGCAGAATTAAAAACTTTAAATAAAATAATAAATGTTTCTAAGTTTGTTATGATGTTTGATAAACCAAATAAAAAAATCAAATTAGAAAAAACAGATGAATTGTTTATTGATTATATTGAAAGCTTAACAAATAAAGTTGATGAATTTTATAATAACTATGATTTTAATCATCCTATGCAAGAACTAAGAAGATTTTTATGGGATACTTTTGCTTCAAATTATATAGAGTTAATTAAAGCAAGAGCCTATAATCAAGATAAGAATTTTTCAGAAGAGGAATCAAACTCTGCAAAATATACTCTTCACTTTTTATTAGAGAGGTTCTTAAGTTTAGTTTATCCAGTTATACCTCAAATATCAACTGTTATTGCTGAAGATAAAAAAATAAACTTGTTAAAAGCTGACTGGCCAAAAACTAGTCTAGGAAAGTCTAATCTAAATTTAATTGAAAAAATAATGGAATTTAATTCTGAAATCTGGAAAAAGAAAAAAGAAAAGGGACTTGGATTAAGAGACTCTCTTGAAGGAATAAAAATTCCAAAAGAACTTAATGATTTTGAAAAAGATTTAAAGGCATGTCATAAGATTTAGTTTCTAGTATAGATTTCTTTTTAAAGATTAAATTAGAACATTCTTTATGGATAAAACATCTGTTCGAGAAAAATCTTATGATTTAAGAGAAGAACATACAGAGTCATTTTCTTGGGAAAAAAGAAGCGAGTATGGACTTGTTAAAAACGGACCTCCTTATGTTCTTACAACTTCTATCTCTGTTAGTCTTACAAATCCTAATTATTTTCGCGGAAGACTTTATTTATTAGATGGAAGTAGATGTCATCTTGATTCTATTTTTGGTTTTAGTACAAATAGTTTAGATATAGCAAAAAGAAAAGCACAAGAAAAACATGATGCTTGTTTTAGAAAACTAGTAAATTTAGAAAGGGGTTTTCCAGAACATATTCCTGAAGATTTCTTTAATGAATTTTCTAATATTGAAGATTAACTAATTTTATAAACTAAGATTTGTATTCTTAATTATGCCAAAGATAACTAAATTTGAATTAGAAGAATTACTTGATAAACTTAGTGAATACAGAGGAAGGCATACTGAATTAATTACTGTTTATATTCCAGCAGATTATGATGCTAATGCTGTTCAGAGGCAGTTAGAAGCAGAAAAATCAACTGCAAAAAACATTAAATCAACTGTTACTAGAAATAATGTAAGTGATGCTCTTGATAAAATTATAAGATATTTGAAAACTCTTAAAGCTACTCCTGAAAATGGGCTAGCTCTTTTTTCTGGAAATGTTTCTCAAGTAGAGGGGCAAGATGATTTACAATTATGGGAAGTTGAGCCTCCTTTACCTATGAAAAATAGAATGTATAGGTGTGATAAAGAGTTTGTTTTAGAACCTCTTAAAGAAATGCTTGAAGTTAGTGAGATTTTTGGACTTTTAGTTATGGATAGAAAAGAAGCAACAATCGGAGTTTTAGTAGGAAAAAGAATTGAAGTTTCTCAAAAAATGACTTCTGGTGTCCCAAGTAAAGTAAGAGCTGGAGGACAATCTAGTCAAAGGTTTCATAGAATTACAGAAGGATTAACAAGAGATTTTTATAAAAGAATTGCTGCTGAAATGAAGACTATATTTTATGAAGACCCTAAATTAAAAGGTATTTTAATTGGTGGACCTATTCCAACAAAAGACGAGTTTATAGATGGAGAGTATCTTCCAACTATTTTACAAAAAAAGATTATTGGAAGATTTGATTTAGGAGGAAGTGATGAATCCGGACTAAAAGAATTGGTTGAAAAAGCTCATGATGTTTTGTCTAGTCAAGAAATTGTAAAAGAAAAAAAGATACTTGAGAAGTTTTTTACTAAATTAGGAGAAGAAAGAGATTTAGTAGTTTATGAAGAAGAAGAAGTTAAAAAAGCATTACAATTTGGAGCAGTTGCATTATTAATTTTGTCTAGAAAAACAGATAAAACTCTTTCAAGAGAGTTAAAAAAACTTGCATTAGATACTGCAGCAGAAGTCGAGGTTGTTTCAGATGAAACAGAAGAAGGAGACCAATTTCTTAATCTTACAAAAAAAGGTATTGGTGCTATACTTAGGTATAAGTTTCAATAATCCTTAAAAACTCTATCTCTTTATCTAAATCATGGATATTGAAAATATTTCAGCGCGCACACTTGATGAAATTGATGAATCAAAGGAAAAAGAGGATTTAAAGAAACTTGAAGCTGTTTTTTTTATATCTGGAAGATTTCTAAGTATGCCTGAACTTGTTTCTCTAACTGACTTAAATCCTATTTTAATTAGAGAGCTTATTGAAAAACTTCAGGAAAAATATGATGCTAAAGAATCTTCAATAGAAATTGTAGAAAAAAGTGGAAAATGGAAAATGGATTTGAGAAGAGATTTTTCTTATTTAGTAAATAAACTTGCAACAGGTTCTGCTGAATTTACTAAAGCAGAACAAGAGACACTTGCTATAATTGCATATAAACAACCAATTAAACAATCTGTAATAATCAAGATTAGAGGAAATAAAGCTTATGACCATGTTAAAAAATTCTCTGATTTAAGTTTAATTAAAAAAAAGAAAATGGGACATACTCATGATTTAACTTTAGGAGAGAGCTTTTATGATTATTTTAATGTTAAAGAAAGAGAAGATGGAAAAGGAATTGAATTTGATGAAGATGCTCCAGGTTATATTAATAAAGAATTAGATGAGCAAATAGAGTTAGCAGAAAGAGAGGTTGCAGAAGAAGAGGAAAGAATAAAAAAGGGTGAACAAATAAATTCTAATCCTACTGGTTATGGTGATGATGTTGAGGTTGTTGTTGCTGGAGAGGGTGTAGAAGAAGGAGAGGAATAATGGATTGGCTAACTGGGGTATATCTTGCTTATTCTTTTATTGCAATATATTACATCTCTTTGTTTCTATTAATTTATGTTCAAAATAAAAAATCTATGTTTGAGTATGTTAAACCTAATAAAATTTACTCTTTAAGTATAGTTGTTCCTTGTTATAATGCAGAAAAGAATATTACAGGAACAATCCAAAGATTATTAGAATCAAATTATTCTGGATTAAAAAAAATAATTGTAGTAGATGATTGCTCAAAAGATAATTCATATAAAATAGCTAAAGAATTCCAAAAAAAATATCCTTCTAAAATTTTAGTAGTCCAAACACCAAAAAATACTGGAAATGCAGCAGGAGCTAAAAATTATGGTGCAAAATTTGTTGATACTGAATTAATAGGATTTACTGATGATGATTCTTTTCCAAGTAAAGACTCAATGGAAAAAATGGTTGGTTTTTTTAATGATGCTCAAGTTGGAGCAGTAACTTCTAAAGTTTTAGTTAAAAATAGAAATAATTTTCTTGCAGGACTTCAAGCTATTGAATATAAAATAATTGCATTTACTAGAAAACTTTTAGGGTTTGTAGGGGGAATTTATGTTACAAATGGACCCCTAAGTATTTATAGAAAAAATATCTTTGATAGAATACATGGGTTTGATGAATCTAATTTAACAGAAGACATTGAGATAACCTGGCATATTGTAAGAGAAGGATATTTAGTGCATATGTCTCTTTCTACTCAGGTTTATACTGTTGCTCCAGAAACTTTCAAATCTTGGTTTAAACAAAGAATTAGATGGAATGTTGGAGGACTTCAGACAATAAATAAATACAAAACTTCTTTTTTAAAGTGTGGAATGCTTGGAACATTTATACTTCCGTTTTTTACTCTATCTTGGATAATTGCTATTTTTGGGTTGCTTATTATGATTTATAGAGTTGTTAGAACAATAATAATAAGATATTTATCTACTATTTATTCAGTTAAATCTCAAACAGCAATACTAACCCTTCAAGACATTAATCTTTCTGTCAATGTATTGTTCTTCTTTGGGCTGGCTATTTTAATAATGAGTGTTTTTTTCACAATACTTGCTTTATTATACTCTAAAGAAACAAATCTTAAAAGGCATAGTATTTTTAGTATTTTAGTTTATATGTTTATATACATGTTATTATACCCTGTAGTTCTAATAACTTCAGTATATAAATATCTTAGAGGATATAATAAGTGGTAAAAATGTTAAAAAGTAAAAAACATGTTTTTTGGGAGGCATTATTAGTAACTATACTAATATTTGGTTTAGGGCTTTTATTCGGAAGTGCCTTTGAATCATTAAGAATAGATAAATTAAATGAATACTATTCTCAATCTGAAGTTTCTCTTATGGATATTATTGCTTTAGATAGATTAACTGATTTAGATTATTCTAATTGTAATATTTTAATAAACTCTAATTTAGAATTTGCAGATAAGATTTATGAAGAGGCAAAACTTTTAGAAAAATATGATTCTTCTGGAAGATTAAGCAATTCTTTATGGGGAGTTCATAAAAAATATGATCTATTAAGAACTTTTTTATGGATAAATAGCATTAAAGTTTCTAATAAATGTAAAAAAGATTTTCATTCTTTAGTTTATTTATATGAATATCGTTCTCCTGATTTAGCAAAACAAGCTACACAATCAGTTTGGTCTAAAATTTTATCTGATTTAAAACAAGAAGAAGGAAGAAATATTGTTCTTATTCCCATCGCAGTAGATAGTAATTTGACTTCTTTGAATTCTTTATTAAAACCATTGAATATTACAAAATATCCTGTTGTTGTCATTGATAATAAAATTATTGTTTCTGATTTGAATAGCGTAGATAACCTCAAAAAATATCTAAAATAATACTATTCTTTTATCACAGTAATAGTTAAAAAAGAACTCTTCCATACTTTTTTATGAATAATTGTTACAGATGTGGAGTTTCAGAAGAAAAAGCACTTTTATCTGATGCTATTACTAATGAGGGTGTCAAAAAGATTTGCAGAAAATGCTCTTTTCATGAAGATGTTCCTGTAATGAGAAGTCTTACTCCTGCAACTGTTCAGGAATTAGAAAAAAAACACGATATTTATGATAAAGTTTCAAGAGTTTCTGGAATAGATAATAAGAAAAAACTAAATTCTAGAAGTTTAAAATTAGAACAACAAGAAACTACTTTAAAAGATTTAATTGAAAAAAATGTATGCAAAGGATTAAGCAAACAAGCTAAACCAAGAAACGACTTAGTAAAAAACTTTCATTGGATTCTAAAAAGACAAAGAAGATTAAAGCATTTAAGTCCTGCTCAATTTGCTAAAGAGCTTGGAGAGGCTGAAAAAACAATCTTAATGGCAGAACAAGGAGTAGTTCCAGAGGGATATGATTTAATACATAAATTAGAGAGTTCTTTAAATGTTAATTTAATTGCTGCAGAAAATGCTCCAAGAAGAAATGAAATTCCAAAAGAACTAAAATTTGATAGATTTTCTACAAAACAAGTTACTATTGGAGATTTGAAACAAATGAATTCTAAGCCAGAACTAGAAAAGTTTAGACTAGAAGATGAGTATGAAAGTGAAGAAGAATCTTTTTCTGAAGCTGGAAATAAAAGTTCTTTTTCAAGCCAAAAAAATTTAGATGATGAAGATGACATGGTTTTTGGTAAGAAGTGAATAATCTATTCTTAAGAGATGTTGGTAATGTGTGGAGAATTCTGTGAGGTTAATATGACTATAACCTAACTATGATAATTTACCTAGAGAATATTTACGCGATAATAATGTATTCTTCATAAGCATTCTGCTGAAAGCGAATGCGATTTATATTTTTAATTAATTTACATCCAACCTTTCTTCTTGAAAATCCCCTTATGCAAAGTTTACTTTGTATCCACAGCAAAGCGAGGACTATGAGGATTTTTAAATTAAATCCATCCCTTTTTCTTAAAAATCCCCTTATGCAAAGTTTACTTTGTATCCACAGCAAAGCGAGGACCACGGAATGAATAATCACTTTAGCACAACAATTTTATTCATCCCTTATGCAAAGTTTACTTTGTATCCACAGCAAAGCGAGGACTATGAGGATTTTTAAATTAAATCCAAAGTTTCTTTTTAAAAATCCCCTTATCTCTTATCTCAAAGCTCATTTCTTTTATAGGTAGACTTCGATGTTTTAATAAAACCGCTTTTCTAGAATCTCCATTTTTCTTTAATTCAATAATACACTTACTCCAGTATTGAAATAAATCTCCTCCAATAATATTTACAATTTTTTCTTCTTCAGAATACTCTCCTTTAATAAATTGAGAATAAACCTGATTAGTAATAATTATAGGAATTTTTTGCTTTCTTGAGATTTCAGATAAATCTCTCATTTGATTAGCAACTTCAAAATTAACTTCTTTAATTTTATCTTCATCTGCTAATTCTAATCTGTAAAGCATAGCCATTCCATCAATTACAATTAAATCTATCTGCTCTTTTTTTAAATTTTTTAAAAGTTTTTGAAAGCAATCTCTTTGTTCATCAAATGTTGTTGGATTAAGTATTAAAATTTTCTCTAATACTTTTTCATAATTATCTCCAATAATTTGTTTTACTCTTTCAACTGAAAATCCTCCTTCTGTATCAATAAAAATAACTTTCCCTCCTTTATTCGCTGAACTACAAGCAGTTAAAATAGCTAAATTAGTTTTTCCACTTCCAGGAGGACCAGCAATCATAGTAATAATATCTTTTTCATATCCTCCATTAAGAAAATCATTAAAATCAAAGCTTCCAGTTGAAATTTTATTATCTGACACAAAATAAATAGAATTCTAAATTAATAAGCATTATTCTTCTTCATTATCTTCTTCTGGAAAAGAAAGCCAAGCTTCTCTCTGATTATCTAAGTCTAAGGGTTTATCAATAAAATGAGTTAAATCTAAACCAACACATCTAAATTTATTATCTAATCCATCACTATTAACATCATATTTAACTGGATAAGAATATTCCATTTTGCCTCTATTTTAACTTAGAAAAATCACTAGAAATTTTATCTAAATCTTTAGATAAAGCCTCAACTGCATCACTAATTGCTTTTTTTGCAGTTTTTCCAGAAGTTTCTACTTTTAAAATAGGATTTTCACTTGGATGTCTTCTTTTCCAAGCAGCAAAGCTTACTGAAGAATCTTTATTTAAATAAACTCTTAAAATTTCTGCAATAGTTAAATTTCCTAATTCAACTTCAATCATATTTTTGTCAGTATTGATTATTTTAACTTCCATACTAAGAAACCTTTATTTTGGTTTATAAGACTTTCGGTTATACTCTATGAAATCGATCATTAAATTTAAATACCTCTATCAAAACCCTCTTTTATGGAAAAAACTTTAATTCCTTTAGAAGAGCTGGCTAGTCAAAATGATCTTGTCTTAGTTGATCTTTGTGCAATTAATAATTCCTTGGATAAACCCTATCCTCGTAGTCCTGTTTCTATTGTGGATAAAATTGCTAAAAATGAAAGAGAGGCTGAATCATCGAGACTTTTTAGAGCTGTTTTACAAAAAGGAGGAAACTTGTATCTTATACCTTCTATTTTAGGAGAATGCAATCCAAATTTAGGAGATTATAATTATAAAAAAGCAATTAAGAGAGCTAATAAACATGAATCAGGAAGTTTATTTCCTAAATTCCATAGGACAATTAGAGATGGAATAAGAGCTAGAAGAAGTTTATTGGATGAGTTTAACTCTCAAGGAAAAATTATTTCTGCTGAAGGAGAGATGTATAACACCTTTTTTCAAAATTATCTTCCTTTACAGAGTGCATATAGTTTATCTGAGCCTGATTATGACTTATTAATCACTTCTATTGTTTTAGCTAAAAATAAGCCTAACTCTATTGTTATTTTATCTAATGATTTTCCTCTTGTTAAAGCATGGACAGATTTGAGAAAAGCTGATTCTCCTAATATTCAAAATCTTAATTTCTATGCTAGAGTTTCATTTAATGGTTTTAGCAAAATGATTTTATGTAAATAAATTTAAATACTTGTATAGTTTATCTTTATCATGGAAATGTTAAAAAAATGGTGGTTTTGGGTAACATTAGCTTTAGTTGTCTTTGCTGTTTATTATGCATTTAAAACGGGAAATATTTCTGGAATGACTGTTCTTAATTAATTATCTAATCTTTCTTCTATGCTTTACTCTTAAAGAATTTAGAGGTATTGTAATTATTTCATAATCAGATATTCTATCAAATAGAGTATTTTTAGGCAAAAAACTTAGTGCTTCTGATTCATCTTTACATATTCTTTTATGAACTCTTTCTTTATTAATATAAACTAAAACCGCTCTTCCATAGTATCTCCTATACTCAGACATATGCTCTTGTACATAATCTCTTAGAGAAAACATGTTATTTAGTAGTATTTAGAATATATAAAAACTCTTATACTTAAATTTATTTTAAAAAACATGTCTGAAATTAGATTTGAAGTAATTAAAAAAATTGCTGAAACTAGATTTAAATTTAAAGATTTAAAGAAAATTTCTCAGTTTGATAGTGTCTCTCCTCCAAGTGTTTTTATTGGTTCTAAATTAAGATATCCTGAAATGAATGTTGGAATTCTAAGTCCTTTACAAAGAGAAGAAGATGCCTGGATTTATGATGATGCAAAATACTGGGCAAACAATGATTTTCAAATTTCAGATGTGATTAATCTAAGAGAGAGTTTGCTGAATTCTAGATTTAAAACAAGAGCAACTGATGTTAGAAATACCAATAAATTCTTAGATATTGCAAAAGAGATTGCAACAGCATCTAAACCAGTAGATATTGAAATTAAACTAAAAAAAGAAATTTCAGTAGATAGAAAAAAAGACAAAATTACAATGCCCTCTGCTTTAGGTGCACCTTTAGAAAAAGCAAGAATTACTTCTAATGTTTCTGTTCATCAAAAAGTGGATAAAGTAATGAATGATGAGATTAAATCTTCTGAAGCTTTGAAAATGTTATATAAATTTAATTTTAATGAGTATACTTTAAGTAAAATTCTAAGTGTTGGAGTTTTAGGATTAAAAAAAGATAAAAGATTAGTTCCAACTAGATGGAGCATTACTGCAACAGATGATACTCTTGGAAAAAATTTAATTGAAAATATCAAAACTTTCAAATGGATAGAAAATTATGAATTATTTTTTGGAGAGTTTTTAGGAAATCAGTATTTGATTATGCTTTTTCCAAATGTATGGAGCTATGAGCTTTTTGAGTTGTATTATCCTGGAAGTTCTTGGAACCCCTCAACAGAAATTAAAGCTTCAACTGATTTTGAATTTTATAAAGGAAGAAAAGATTATGCTTCAAATTGTGCAGGAGGATATTATGCATCTAGACTTCCTATTTTAGAATATCTAAATTTAATTAAAAGACAAGCAAGTGTTTTAGTTATTAGATTAGAAACTCCAACTTATTGGGCTGCTTTAGGTGTCTGGGTTGTGAGAGAGTCAGTTAGAAAAGCTCTAGCAAGAGCAAGAATGAATTTTGATTCTAGAGATGAATTAATTGAAAGTGTTAAAAAGATTGCAAAAATAAAATATGATTTTGATTGTCAGTTTATTTTTAATAAAAGCAAGTTGTTAGAAAACATAAAAACACAGAAGAAGTTAGAAGAGTGGATTTGAATATCATCTTCCTCCACCACCGCCTCCACCAATTCCCCCTCCTCCTGCAGAACTAAATCCTCCAGAAGAAGCTCCACCCGAACTAAATCCCGTATGTGAAGCAAAATAAGTTGGAGAAGAAATTATTATCTGCTTCTGATATTCTTGTTCGGAAATTAATTTTTGATCCCTCATTTCTTTTAGAACCTTATCTGCCACACCTAATGCTGTAGCATAAACTAAAAATTTCCCCCAAATTATTACTCCTTTATGCCCATAAATCTTCATCGAATCAGAGCTAGCTAAAAATCTTTTGAATGATTGCCATTTTTGATACTCTGAATAGTAATCTTCTCTATACTTTGAAAAAAGAGTTGTTACACTGGGAATAATCAATGAGAAGAACATTAAAAAAAAGTTAAATCCAAGGATAAACATAGAACCAAAAAGTAAAGAGAAAAGACCATTTAATGCAAGTAATGGAGACATAAAAATTAAAGGTTTGAAGAAGTTTTGAAAATACTTTCCTTTTTCTAAGTTTAATTCTTTAGTGAATTTCTTAAACAGATTATTTAGTTCATTTCTCTCCTTAAATTTCCATTGTAGTTTGTTCATATCCATTAAAAAATAATCCTTTTCTTTTTCCATAACTTTTTCCAAAAATTTTAAAATATCTAGAAAAGAATTTTCTATTTCATCTAAATTCTTTAACAGAGAATTGTTTATTTTAATATATATTTTTTTATCAATCATTTTAGTACTAATTAATTTTCTTTCATAAAAATCAGTAATTATTGCAGGTATAAGATTCATACTTAAACTACTAAACGGGGAATTAAATACTAACGAGACAAGCCAAGGTTTTCTCTCTTTTGGATACATGCTTAATCTTTCTGGAATATCTTCTTCTATATTCTCTCTACCAAATATAAGCCAAGTAATAAAGAAGATTATTCCTGGAAATATCGAAAATAAAAGAATTATCAAGTGCAATAATGATTTGTTTTCAAATTCAAAGTTAGTTTGTTCTATAATATTAAAATCTTCTACTTGTTTTGAGTAGGGAATGTATATTATTACTTCTTCATCTTTTGTGTATCTTTTTGCTGTTACTATCCCTTCTCCTGTGATAAGTAAGTTTTTTCCTATTTTTAGATTTACATGATTATTTTCAGAATATGCGATAAATTTTATATAATACTTTCCTTGAATTTTGAAAATATTTTCTGGATGTAATAAATAGTCTACCTTTATTGAATATTCATTATTTTTAAAAAAACCATAATTATACCCTGCGTTACATCCGTATTCATTTAATTCAGTATATGAAAGGCAAACATCTTCTGAACTGAAACAATCTTTTTGAGTGTTAAAATAGGGGGTTCCTGAAGAACATTCAACATTTATAATCTCAATTGAATTTTTTATAACATAATTTTTTGTCACAATTGGATTTAGAAAATTTCTATAAAGAGTATGATAAGATTTATCTGGAGAAAATGATATATTCTCTGTTATTTTTTCTCCATCAATTTTTAGTTCTGATTTGTTAAAATTAAATTTTGTTTGATTAGATTCCAAAAAGTAAATTCCCAGTCCAACTAAAACTAAAATTGTAGATAGAATTATAATCTTACTCTTTTCCCTCATATTTAATTTAATTTAAACTATTTTATAAACTCTTTTCTTCCTGCTTCGCCTTGTATTCTTCTAATCTTTTTTTATTTGTGGGGCATTCTTTATTAAAACAAAAAAACCAAGGTTTTTTTCCTGGCTTTAAAGCCATTAATTGAGGATAATTACATTCAGGACAAATCTTATCTATTTTTTTAATTGTTCTATCTGGAGGTAAAGAGTAAGTATTTTTGCATTCAGGATAAGCATCACAAGCAACAAAATATCTTCTCCATTTTTTAGAATAATTTATTGCTAAATCTCCTTTTTTACATTTTGGACACTGAATTAATTTATTTGCTATTTTCTGCTCCTCTCTTTGCTTTACATTTGCATTTAATAATTCTAATCCTATTTGTTTTTCATTTTTTTCAAAATCTTTTGCAATAAGTATTATCTTATCTTTTGCTTTGTCTATTATTTTTTTCTCTTGTTTCTCTAATTGCTTTTCTTTTGATTCTTGTATTTTTTCCATTTCATTTTCAAAATCTCTTGTTAGTTCTTCATCAATAATTACAGGAGAGTATTTTTCTAAAGTTGAAATTAAAGACATTCCTAAAGGAGTTGCTCTTATTGATTGTTCAGATACATAACCTCTATCATAAAGGGTTTCTAAAATTGCTGCTCTTGTAGCTTTTGTTCCTAAATTTCTTTTTTCTAATTCTGAAAGTATTGAAGCAGGAGAAAATCTTTTTGGAGGTTGTGTTTCTTTTTCTTCTATTCTAGAATCGATTATTTTTGCTTGTCCATTCATATCTGGAATTTTTTCTTCTTTTTGCTTGCTAGGATAAATTTTCAACCATCCTTTATTTCTAATTAAAGAACCCCTAGCTGAAAAAATTAATTTATCTACATCTGCTTTTACTGTCTTATTATCTATTATTGCATCTTCACAAAATAAAGCAATAAATCTTCTTGCTATTAAATTATAAATCTTTTCTTCATTTCCAGATAATTCTTGTTCATTTCCTGTTGGATAAATTGAGGGATGAGCTGGATCTGTTTTTGCACCTTCAACAGGAGTTTTTCTTTTGATTAAATCTTCTGCTTTGTATCTTTTAGCTAGTTTTTCAAGTATTTCTGCATAGCCTAATGATGCTGGAAGTTTTTGAGAGGATGTTCTTGGATAAGAAATTAAACCTGCTAGATAAAGAGATTGAGCTGCTTGAAGTGATTTTGTTGGAGTAATTCCATAAAACTTATATGCTTCTTTTTGAAGTTCAGTTAAATTAAATGGAGGAAGAGGAGGAAGTATTTGCTCTTTTTTTATTGTGCTCATCTCAGCTGTTTTTCCAACTAAATTATCAAATTTACTTAATTCTTTTTTATCAAAAATATCTAAATTATACTTTAATTCTAGTTCATTTTTTTTATCATCCACTTTTATAAAAACCTGCCAAAAAGGTTCAGATTTGAACTTTTCAATCTCTCTTTCTTTATCCACAATTAATTTTAATGCAGGGCCCTGAACTCTTCCTATAGACATTATTCTAAACTTACCTGTTGTTTTTATTGAGTTCATTAAAGCTCTAGATAAATTAATACCATAAAACCAGTCTAAGAAGTGCCGAGTTTCACCTGCAATTGCCTGCCCCCATTCTAAATTTGGAAGTTTATTATCATATGAATTATTTAGTTCATCTTTTGTTAATGTTGAAAATTTCATTCTTTTTGCATCTGCTTGTCCACATAAATATCTTACAATATTTAATCCAATAACCTCTCCTTCTACATCAAAATCTGTTGCTACTGTTATTGAACTTGCATTTTTAGCTAGTTTTAAAATTGTCTCGTAGTATTTTTTAGAGAAGTCTCCTTTTCTAGCTAAAAAATTAGGAGTCCAACTTATATCAAAAATTGGAACACTGCTTCCAGAAACATTTTGCTTTAAAGTAAATAAATGTCCTACTGCACAAGCAACTATAATTTTAGAATTATTTCTATCTACTTCATAATAAGGTATTTTATTATACTCTCTTTTTGTTGCATTTCCTAATGCAGAAGCTATTTTTAATGCAGCTTGAGGTTTTTCAGTTATAATTAACTCATATCCCTCTGATTTTAATAAAATTTTTGGAGGAGAAAATCTTTGTTCTTTTATTGTTGTTTTCCCTGACTTTTTTCTTTTAAATTTAGAAGATTTTTTACCTGGTTTTTTAAACATCGGTTCAACTGTTTCTAAAGTTTTTCTATCAGGAGCATTATACGACTTTTCAACAGCGGATTTTAGAATCTCTATTTTATTTACTGGATTATTCTGTCTTTCTATTGTATTTTTAATATCTTCTTTAGGAATAAACTCTTGAACTATTTTCTCTGTTGTAATCTTGATGTTTTTTTCATCCAAAGGAAAAAAATTTTCTACGAATTTCTGAGATTTTGTTTTGTTTATCTTTCTAGGCATAATTATAGTGCAGAAACAGAGTTTTTATTTCTTTCGAGTTTTTTTACTAGTAAATGTCCAATTTTCATCTAAGAAAAAATTAAATCCTCCAGACAATCCTATTGCTATAATCTGAGAAAAAACATAATAAATACGAAAATATTCTGTAAAAAAATATAACATTCCTAAATTAGCTATTAATGCAATTATACTAAAAGAAAAGAAATTAAAATATTCTTTTAAAAAATGGTCTTCTATTTTTTCTTTAAATGTCCAAATTTTATCCAAACTAAAGCTAACTAAAGTTACTGACATAAAAGAATAAACAGCAGAAATCATATAACTTAAGTGTATTAGTTCTGTAAAGAAAAGCAAAATTGAAATATTTATCATTCCTCCAATTATTCCAACACTAAAATACTTTCCTATTTGTTTTGTTACTTTTTTAAAATTCATATTTCAAATATTACTGGTTTTCTTGAGACATTTATTATCTTTGTTTTACCCATTTTTTCGTGTAATCCTCCTGCTTCATGAATATGTGCTGATATTAAAACATTTGGTTTGAATTTTTTTACTGCTTTTGTAACTGCACTTGAACCTTGAAATCCTGTGAATTCTGCTTTTCCTCCTCTATGGTGCATATGTGTTACCATTATTCTTTTTTCAGAATCTTTTAATGTATTATTGCCCTTTTCTAATAATCTAAAAATTCTCTCTGAATCTTTTCCATCTACTCCCCAATCTACTGTTCCAGCACCAAAAATTCCTAAGTTTCCTTTTTGGATTGCATAACCATGAATATTTCTTGTTTGAGGATACATCTCTGCAAGTAAATTTATTGTTCCTACTGATTCATGATTTCCTGGAATCAATAAAACTTCTTTTTTTACTTTTGCAAATGGACCAATTAAATTTTTAGTTGATGATTCCCCTAAAGTAATATCTCCTGCAAGAATTACTAAATCTACATTTTCTCTTTTTGCTCTAGCTGCTAATCTTTTTACTAATCCAGTATCTCCATGAATATCTCCTACAGCTAAAATTTTTGTTTTATCTTTTAACATATTATCTCATAGAGTTTTTTATTAATAAATGCTTCTGAAAATGTAAAAATTCACTCCTCTTTGTTAGTTAATATATATGTTTCAAAAGATTTATAAGTTCATTACTATCCGGATATATAGGTTGGAAACATACTAACCAAATGAGACTTAACTCATTTAAAAAAAATAGAATTTAATTAAAATGAAAGACAATTTTGATGTCTTTTTTAGACGAAAACCAGCTTTAATGCTAGTTTCTTTAAAAAAGAATACACGAATGAGATACGGAAGTATCTTGGCTAAAGAAGTGGATTGCACTTATAGCCACGCTGTAAAGATTCTGCAGACTTTGGAAGAACTGAAGTTAGTTGATTTTGAGAAGAGAGGAAGAATAAAAGTAATAAAGTTGACTAAGCAGGGAAAAGAAGTTGCAGATGCGATTGAAAATATACAGAAGTTAATAAAATAATTATTTTTATGGCACCTTAGAGGTGATGTGCCGCTTTTTTTCTCTTAAATTCCTATTGCTTGGATTAATTCCTCTCTAGTTTGTTCTAATCTTAAATCTGCTTTAAAAGATGCTTCATTTATTTCTAAAGAATATCCTCTTTTAATTAACCCACTTATTGCTACCCCCGCTATAGCCATATTACTATATCTTGCAGAACCTGCCCCTTTATCATTTGTTGATTCATAAACATAAGTTATCTCTGGTCTACCTTCCATGATATTCCATCTCGCACTTACTCTAAGTTTAGGATTTGGCATGTTATTTTAGAATAAGTGTAATTTATATTAATTATGGTGATGTTGATTGTAAAAAGGAGGTAATGTGTAGAGAACTATCTAGATTATCAGTATCGCTGACAATTAAGTAGAGTATAACTTGGTTTTAATGAGGTGATAATTAGTTTCTTTAATAGAGGAGAAAGTTGTTAATGTAAAAATAACCCTTCGGGTTTCTCGCTTGGTTAATATAAGTTGCATATAATTGATTAGATAAACTTCATCAGAGTTCTTAGGAGATAATAATTCTTTTAATAGCCTTTAATAAAAGATTTAGGTAATTTTTTAAAGAGTTAATCGTTATGTTTTGTATGGCCTCGTAGCTCAGCCTGGTTAGAGTACCAGACTCTTAAATAGACTTGAGAAATCTGGGTGTCGCGGGTTCAAATCCCGTCGGGGCCATTTTTTTAAAATGAAAATGAATTTTTGTCCTAAATGCAAGGATTTGCTAGTTCCTAAACTAGAAAAGGATAAAATTTTTGTTAGATGCAAAAAATGTGATTTTTCAAGAGAGGTAACTAAAGATTTAATCAGTAAGGAAAGAATAACAAATGAAAAAGTAGCAGAGGGAGTAGTTGAAGATAAAAACATTTTTGCAACTTATGAACACGAATGTGAAAAATGCGGATATAAAAAAGCTCAGGTAATTGATATGGGTGTTTTTGTTTCAGATGAAGATAATTTAATTTTTATTAAATGTGGTAAGTGTAATCATGTTGAAAGAATAGGAAGAAGAACTAGTTAATTTTTATTTATTTAATCTCAATAATCTTTAATAATCCTGTCTTGTTGTTTATTTTATGGTATTCAAAAATATTCCCTCTTTTGAACTTGGAGGAAAAAAAATTTCTATAGTGCAAGGAGGAATGGGAGTTGGAATTTCTTTAGGAGGACTTGCTTCTGCTGTTGTTAATGAAGGAGGATTAGGAAATATCGCTGCTGTTGGTGTTTCTGAGTTAGATAGAAGTTTTTATAAAAATTTAAGAGAAAATGAAAAAGAAATTGAAAGAACACCATTAGAAAAAAGAAGAGAAATTTATGATAGAATATATGCTTATTCAAATAAACAATCTTTAAAAAAATTAATTTTAGAAACAAGAGCAAAATGTTATGGAGATGGTCTTCTTGGTGTTAATGTTATGAGTGCACTCACTGATTCTAGAAGTTTAGTTGAGGGAGCTATAGAAGCAGGAGCAGATACTATCTCTATAGGTGCAGGAATATTTAGAAATTTTCCAGAACATTTAAGGGGAACTAAAACTAGAATTATTCCGATAATTAATTCTGCAAGAGTAGCAAAGTTTTTTTGTAGTAATTCTGATAAACTTGGTTATTTTCCATCTGCTTTTATAGTAGAAGGGCCAATGGCTGGAGGGCATTTAGGTTATTCTTTTGAGCAATTAGCAGATTCAGATTTTGTTGCACATGGTTTAGAAAAGATAATTCCTGAAGTTGTTGAAGCTGTAAAGCCTTATGAAGATAAATTTGGAAGAAAAATACCTGTTCTTTTTGCAGGAGGAGTATTTTATGGAGGCGATATTACTAGATATTTAGAATTAGGAGGTGCAGGAGCTCAAATAGCAACTCGTACTATGACAACAGGAAATTGTGATGCTTCTATGGGATTTAAACAGACTGTTCTTAATTGTGAAAAAGAAGATTTAGGAATAATTCATAGTCCTGTGCATATGCCTGGAAGAGTAGTTAGAAAAGGGAATAATTTTTTAGATAGAGTTGAAAGAGGAGAGGAAATTCCTTATGAGTGTCCATATCACTGTCTCACTACTTGTGATCCTACTGAATCACCTTATTGCATTGCAAGAGGATTGCTTAATGCTAGAGAGGGAAATTTTGAAGAAGGTTTTCCATTTGCAGGTTCAAATGCTTGGAGATGCAAAGAAGATGGAATTATTAGTATTAAAGAATTATTTAGCAAATTAGATAGAGAATATGCTGAAGGAAAAAGATGTGAGTAATTAGAAGTATTCTATTTAAGATTGTTATTAATATAATTAAAAATAAAAAGAGTAATAATCTTTACTTATATTCTTCCAATAGTTTCTTCATTTTTAAGATAATTTCTGGTTCTTCTCTACTTGAGGGTATTCCCCCTTGTTCTTTTAACTTTTTAAACTCCTGTTTAAAATTTTCTCCTTTTAATTTATCGTATCCATCATCAAACCTGGCTTGTTCTAATCTGTCTCTGATTCTAAAATAAGTATGAACTAATCCTTCACAAAAAAGTTCTGTTAGTTCTCCTTTTTCCACTTTAAAAAGTGAGTCAATTTCTTTTTTCTTCTTATTTATTTTAAATGGAATTTTGTAAGTATCACAAAGTGCTACATTTGTTCCATAAATTGCAGTTCCCAATGTTAAGAATTCACTTAAAGAAAGAGGTTCAAAAGAAATCGTGAATGAATATTCATTAGTCTTTGCCTTAAAACCCAACTCATCTTTTTTGAGTTTTTTAAATGAACAAGTGAATTTCTGTTTTTTCGATTCTGAAAACTCTCTCGGCTTAAACATAATATCCCCTTCATGCTGAAATGAATAAAACCTTGTTACTTTTCTTAATCTTATGCTTTCAAATGCTTGTAAGAATAGTTTGTAAAAAGTTTCAAGTTCTATTTTCAATTCTGCTTCTTTCTGTTTCTTTGAGTAGTTTCTATGAATTACAAAAGAAATATTTAGCCATTTCTTATTGTAATCTGATTTTCTTTTAAACCAATTAAATAAGCTCATATTCTTCTTGATTAACCTAATTATTTAAATCTGTCTTTATTCTTTGCCCATATTCATTTTTAGGAATAAGATTTTGGTTCTTTTGCTCTTTTAGAAGTTTTATGATTATTTTTGGTACTTTTATCTTTTTACGCTTACACCATTCAAATATATTTGCATGTCTTTTTGAGGAATTATGATTATTACATGCCAGAACAACATTTTTAATAATATCCTTTCCTTCTTGAGATTGGGGGATTATATGATCAAAAGTTAGACTGGATTCTTTTAGGCAATAAACACATTTATTATCATCTCTTTTTCTTATGCACTCCTCTTGGTTAGGAGTTAATTGACTATCATATCCTCTCTTTTTCTTTTGATATTTTTTCGCATAACTTCTATATTTTTTTCTAATTTCTGGTTGTTTGCGTCTTTCTAGAGTATATTTTATTCTTGGGGGTGCATGTTTATCGTAACTTTTAATACGAATTCCTTTAATTTTTTCTGGATTTTCTCTTGCCCAATTCTTGCTTCTTTTATTTACTATAGTTTTATTTTGTTGATACCAATTTTTGTAGTATATTTGTCCTTTTGGACTTCGATATCTTTCCCTACTTTTACTTTGTTCCAAATCTTTATGTATTTTATAATACTTTTTTCTATTAATTCTTCCTCTTGCTCTAAGCTCTTCTAAATCCCTTTTTTTAAGAAGTTGGTAATATTCTGCTTTTTTCTCCTTTATTTCTTCTTTATGTTTTTTTCTGTAATACTTTTTATTACAATAAGAAGAGCAGTAATTTTGATAACTATGTTTATTGTCCGTCTTAAATTCCTTTCCACATGATAAACAAACTTTTTTCATTTATAGTAATAGGAGTTATGGTTTATAAATTAATCCAAAAACTTTTTATAAATAAATATTAAAAGTATTCCTAAGAGAATCAGCCAGTAAGTATATTTTACAAATCCTATTGGAAGGAAAAAAATAGATATGAATATAATAAATATAAGAGTTAAGCAAAATTGTTTGAGGGTTATCATGGAATATTTAAGAGAGTTTTATTTATAAGAATTGTTATACTAAAATTGTTTTATCTATATTCTCGCCAAATGTGGGCGGAGTATAGTTTTTACAACTATTATTCCTTCTAAACTTTTATATTTGCTATTATTACACTGTTTCAGAAATAGTCAAAAAGTGTCTGTTTTTGAAACGATACGAAAGATTTATATACGGTGAGCTTGTTACCCATTTATGGAAGCAATAAATACCCTACATGAAGCTCTGCTAAATCGGGGCAAAATATTTAAGAAAGAAGAGATTCTTCGTATCTTTGAAGAATATAAAAAACTTAAATCGAATTCCAATCATAAAAACATTATAGAGTATCTTTCTAAGCATAATTACCTAAAAAGAATATTCTTGGGTTACTATTATATTAACTCTTATGATGAAAAGGAAAGGAGTTTTTGTAATTATACAGATAGGGAGCTTATATTCTCTATCTTAAATAAAGAAAAAGTGAAATGGTATTTAGGGCTTAATACCGCGATCTATGAGCAAGGAAAAACTTGGCAAACTCCAAACATGATTAATGTAATAAACACTAGAATAAGCGGAAGGAGAAAAATTGTAGGATTGAATGTGAAATTCATAAAAATTAAAGAAGACCTTGTTTTTGGTTTAAAAGAATTAAAAACAAATAATAAAGTTCCCTACTTTTATTCTGATCCTGCTAAGACTTATATTGACAAAGTTTATTTTAAGGAGACTAAAAACTTAATAAGAGTAAAGAACACTCAAGAATATTTAAAGAGGTATCCAAAATGGGTTGGCAGGAAATAAATAAAAGCAAATATATAGAACAATTAAAGAAAGGCTTTGGGCTCGAGAATAGTGAAGATCTTTTAGAGAAAGATTTGTTGCTTACTCTAATCTTGGCAGAGTTTGAGAAAAGGGATATGGGGAAGGAGCTTATATTTAAAGGCGGAACTTTGCTTTCTAGAAACTATTTGAATTATCATCGTTTCTCAGAAGACTTAGATTTTGTTTTTAAAGGTTCAAACTCCATAAGAGAATTACCAAGACATGCTAGAGAAAGAAAAGTTAAAACCTTTCTTGATACTTTTGTTCCTAAATTAAAAGAAGTTGCAGACATACTCGGACTTGATTTTAGCACAGACAGAAGTAATAAAAAATATTGTAGAATGTTAAGTGGAAGAGTGGTTTATACATTTAAGATATATTATTCTGAAAATAAGTTCATAAAAGTTGAGATAAACTTTATTGAAAAAATCCATGGTGCTCCCGAAAGAGTATCTGTTAAAGCAATAACTGATTTCTTTGATTCAAAAATTATGTTGTACAAGCTTGGGTTATCTTATCAAAACTTTAATGTTTTAAGCTATTCCTTGAAAGAAATTACTTTAGAGAAATACAGAGCAGTTCTAACTAGAAAAAATCTTCAAACTAGAGATTTGTTTGATTTATTCTTGATTAAAGACTCTCTCCATGCAGATGTTTCTGAAATTGTTGATAAAATAAAAAATTCCGCTCTTATAAAAAAAGACTTAGTAAGTTTGATTAGCGAGAAACTTGCTCTTTTGCAGAAAGATAAATTCTTTGAAAGCGAGGAAACAATAGAAGAACTTGCAGTAGCCAAATATAATCCGAAAGAATTTGGAGAGTTTAAGAAAAAGATAAAGCCGATTCTTATTAAGATATGTGAAGAATTTCTAAAAATATAAAAATGGTATCATTAACAAAAGCTCAAAAGAACAAATTAAAAGAAATTCTTATTAAATCGGAGGATAAACAAGCAAAAGAAATTCTGGAAAAACTTAATAAAGAAAAAAGATTGGAATATATTCATGGCTCAAAAAATATTAGGAGATTGCTGAAAAAAGCATTCGAGGAGAAGAAAAAGGTTAAAATAAGATATTACAGTCCACATTCAGATGAACATACCACAAGAATAATTGATATTTATCAAATTTACATAAATTCTATTATTGCTTTTTGTCATCTTAGGGATGAAGAGCGAACATTTGCTATAGAAAGAATAAATTCTGTGGCTTTATTGGATGAAAAATATACAATTCCTAAGAATTGGAGCCCCGAAAGTATAATTTTGGATAAATGAAAATTTGTATGATTAACTATGGAAAAAGAAAAACCTAAATGGCTATTACAAAGGCTAAAAAGTATGTACTTTGCTGTGCATTGCTGGAAATGTAAAAAATTTGAACTTCCCGTAGAAGAATATAAGAAAATATGCGAGGATAACATACAAAAAATAATAGATAACTTAGAGATAAAAGAAATGAAATTTAGAGAGTTTAATGAGATTATAAAAAACAGTACCTTTTGTAAGTTTGAAAAACGAGATTTTAGTAATAATTGTCCTATTTGTAGAAAGTTTGGTATTTGGGGATAATTCGTTTATCTATATTCTCTATGAGTATGTCCACACTTTACACACTTAAAGAACTTAGTTTCTGCTTCATCTGAAGCACGAGTTTGAACTGTCCAGAAATAGGCAAATTCATGTCCACACTCTTTACATTTTTCATTTACTATTGGCTCTGTTTGTGATTCTTTTTTAAGAACTTCTACTTTCTTTTTTTCATCCATTTTTTCAGAAATTCTTATTTTTTCTTTTTCTTTAGAAGCATAATTACATCTTGGACATCCAAGATTTTTAGTTTTCTGTACTAGAATAGCTCCGCATTTAGGGCAAAATTGCATTTTTTATTTTATATCCTCAAGTTATTTTAATTCTGAATTAAGTAGACTTTTAAATGTTTTGGGTTAATTCTCCCTACAAAATCCCCTTTGACTTTCTGGGCGAAAAGGCTCATAGAAAATCAATTTAACCCAACCAAGATAAGGTCCTAGTTTGAAAACAGCTTTTCCCATAATTTGTTCTTCTGCAATTGTTTCTTCTGATGGAAGCTGTCCATTATTATTATCTCCCATTGTTGAAAACATTCTTCCATCTGCAGTATTACTAATTTTAATTATTCTATGAATTACAGGATTATTTGTTCCTGCATTAAAAATAATTACATCTCCTATTTTGAGTTTATCTGGCTTTGCCCCTAAAACAAATAAAATATCTCCTTTATTAAATCCTTTTTTAAAAATAAAATCTGAAAACTGAGTTTCATTTATATTTACATTTAGATATTTATTTTCATGATCTAACCACCAATTATTATAATTAGAAATTAGATTTCCTTGATGATACATAGAACATGATTCTACAATTGCTAATGGTAAAGAAGTTCCAGTTACTAAACTTAATATGGGGAAAAATACAAATTTAATCATTACAAATAAAAAAATTACAGAGATTATCCATCCTTTAGGAGAGTCATCTTTCCATACAATAAACCAAAATTTTTCCCACGCCTTTTTTATATCCATATACTAATTATATTAAGGAAGTTTTTAAAATGTTTGATGAGTATTTTTAGTCCATAAATCTTTTAAATAGGAAATTTATTTTTAAAATATGGAAAAAAGAGATTATAGACAAGAAGATATTTGTAATGAAATAGAACAAACTGTTTCATGGTGTATTGATTATAAAGAAGATAAACCCGAATGTAATTGTAGTTATGCAAGACAAAGAAGACAAATCAAGAATGATCCATCAAAACTTTTAAAACTTTTAAGTGGAGGAATAATATAGTAAGAGCTTAGCTTTCTGAAGCGATTTTATATGTATTCTGTAATACAATAAAGCATAAATACTTAATAGTTCTATTAGAACTATGAAAAAAGTAGAGTTTTATAACAAAACTGAACTAAAAGTAAATAATATTAAGGGATTTATGAAGAGAAAAGTAGTTATTTCTGGGACAAGTGCAAAGATTAATGTTCCAAAAGA
>Ga0074195_1000645_pt1 | contig 62542 bp, 55 predicted proteins | sample EPASupsiteHSE623_FD_64525 | JGI IMG/M metagenome (GOLD analysis project Ga0074195, IMG submission 64525) | Bioremediated contaminated groundwater from EPA Superfund site, New Mexico - Sample HSE6-23 | ecosystem: Environmental > Aquatic > Deep subsurface > Groundwater > Contaminated ...
CCTCGTGGCACATTAAGTGGTATATTGCTATAAATAACCATGTTAACCAAATATATTTGATCTGTTTAATTTTATACTGGTCTGAATATAAGATTAATACCACTTATCGTGCCACGCAAAATTTCTCTCTAATAATTACTCCCCAATAATTTTCACGAGCACGCGTTTTCGGCGAAGTCCGTCAAATTCTCCATAAAAGATTTGTTCCCATGGACCGAAATCCATACGGCCCGCAGTGATTGCGACCACTACCTCACGACCCATCACCTGTCTTTTGAGATGTGCATCGGCATTGTCTTCGAAGCCATTATGACGGTATTGTGAATGGGGCTTTTCAGGTGCAAGTCTCTCCAGCCACTGCTCAAAATCTGCATGCAAGCCACTTTCGTCGTCATTGATGAAAACGCTGGAAGTGATATGCATCGCATTGCAAAGCAACAGCCCCTCCTTTATTCCGCTCTCCCTCAGACAATCATCGATATGCCTAGTAATGTTTATGAATTCTCTTCGTTTTCTGGTTTCAAACCAAAGTTCTTTACGATATGTTCTCATATGATGATTTTGTATGGTAAATGGGGGATACATGGGGACGCATCAAGTGTACTCCATTTTCGGGTACACTTGATGCGTCCCCATGTACCACACCAGATGCGTCGGCATGTACCCTCTTAGTAGCGGTAATGGTCAGGTTTGTATGGGCCGTTAATGGAAATTCCAAGGTATGCCGATTGTTCCGGTGTGAGAATGGTGAGTTTAACGCCTAGTTGTTCTAGGTGCAGGCGGGCAACCTCTTCATCCAGATCTTTTGGCAGGCGATATACACTAACCTCATACTTCTTGTTCCATAACTCCATCTGAGCAAGTGTCTGATTTGTAAATGAGTTACTCATTACGAATGATGGGTGACCGGTTGCACAACCCAGATTTACAAGACGACCCTCTGCAAGCATGAAGATAGAGTGACCATCGGGATATGTGTATTTGTCCACTTGTGGTTTGATGTTGAGTTTTTGGATACCAGGCCATTTTTCTAGTTTGGCTACTTGTATTTCATCATCGAAGTGACCTATGTTACATACAATTGCCTGGTCTTTCATTTTGGCCATATGCTCGGCAGTTATTATGTCTTTATTGCCAGTGGTTGTAACATAGATATTTCCTTCACCAAGAGCATCTTCCATAGTCTTTACCTCGAAACCCTCCATTGCTGCCTGCAACGCGCAGATAGGGTCAATTTCAGTGACAATGACACGTGCACCATAACTGTTCATCGAACGAGCGCAACCTTTCCCAACGTCGCCATAACCAGCTACCACAACCACCTTGCCGGCAATCATAACATCGGTTGCTCGCTTGATACCGTCGGCAAGAGATTCGCGACAGCCATAAAGGTTGTCGAACTTTGATTTTGTAACAGAGTCATTTACGTTAAATGCAGGGAAAAGCAATTTGCCTTGCTCAAGCATCTGGTAAAGTCTGTGAACACCTGTAGTGGTCTCTTCCGACACACCTTTCACTTCCGGGGCCTGACGGTGCCAGCGGGTTGAGTCGGATGCAAGGATTTTTTTCAAAATCTTGTTAAGTTCAATCTCATCGGGGGTATCGGCCTTAGCATCAAGAACTGCATGGTTATTTTCTGCTTCATATCCGCGGTGCATCATCATTGTGGCATCGCCGCCGTCATCAACGATAAGTGTGGGACCTTGTCCGTTTCCAAAATCAAGAGCGCGCTCTGTACACCACCAGTATTCTTCGAGAGATTCACCCTTCCATGCAAAAACAGGAGTACCGGCGGCGGCAATAGCAGCAGCAGCATGGTCCTGAGTTGAGAAAATGTTGCAACTGCACCAGCGTACCTTTGCACCAAGCTCTACAAGAGTTTCAATCAGAACAGCTGTCTGAATAGTCATGTGCAGCGAACCCATAATGCGGGCACCGCTGAGAGGTTTTTTAGAACCATATTTTTTTCGCAGAGACATAAGTCCCGGCATCTCTTTCTCTGCAATGTCTATCTCTTTACGTCCAAATGCCGACAGGTTTATGTCTGCAACTTTGTATTCTGTGGATGTGTTCATATTTTTAATGTGCTAATGTGTTAATATGCTAATATGCTAATGTGCTGATGGGTTAATTAGAATGAGGCTTTTACGATGCGGGCAATATTATCGGAACGTCCCAGAGTATAGTAATGAATACCAGGAACTCCTTTCTGGATCAACTCCTTCGACTGCATTGTTGTCCACTCGATACCAACCTCCCTGGCTTCTTGATCTGTTTTGCATTTCTGAACTGCAGAAACAAGATCGCTTGGAAAATCAATATGGAATGTCTGAGGAAGCAGATTAATGTCATTCATGGCCGAAATAGGTTTTATCCCAGCAATGACAGGAACATTTATTCCTGCTTTCTTGCACTCATCCCTGAATCTGAAGAACTTTTCGTTGTCAAAGAACATCTGAGTTACAATATAGTTTGCCCCGGCATCAATCTTTTTCTTGAGATTATCCATATCTATTTGCAGATTAGGTGCTTCGAAATGTTTTTCGGGATAACCAGCGACACCAATACAGAAGGATGATGGAGAAACATTAACGAGAGAAGGCTCGAGATACTGGCCATTATTCATGTTCACAATCTGAGAGATAAGGTCCGAAGCATGAGCGTGCCCGTCCTTTTCAGGAATAAATGAACGGGTACCTCTTACAGGGTCACCTCTTAGAGCCAGCACATCGTCTATTCCCAGAAAGTTCATCTCTATTAGTGCGTTTTCTGTCTCTTCCTTTGAAAAACCACCACATAGAACGTGAGGCACTACAGTAATGTTGTATTTATACTTTACCGCTGCAGCAAGAGCGATGGTCCCGGGACGAACCCTTGTGAGCCTCTTCTCCACAAGTCCGTCAGCTCTTTCACGATATGAAGTTTCATTGCGATGAGAGGTAAAATTTATGTAAGCCGGACTAAACTCGACTAGCCGATCTATGGCGGCATAAATTTTATCAATACTATGCCCTTTAAGCGGTGGAAGCAGTTCAAATGTGAAAAGCGGCCCTTTTGCGTTTTTTATTTTATCTATTACACTCATTATCTGTGTTTCTTATCTTTTATTTTCTGTTTCTAATATTTAAAAGTCTATATCACTATTTATAAGTCGATTTTCAATTTACAAATTGGGGGCAAGCCATCGGGTTGCCTCTTCTAAAGTCATCTTCTTTCTTTCTGCATAATCTTTTAGCTGGTCCTGACCAATTTTGCCGATATTGAAATAGGATGATGCCGGGTGAGAAAAGAAATATCCACTTACCGATGCAGCAGGAACCATTGTAAAATTCTCTGTCAGCTCTACACCAATTCTTTTTTCTGCATTGAGTACATCGAAAAGAATCCTTTTTTCTGTATGGTCGGGACAGGCAGGATAACCCGGAGCTGGACGGATACCTCTGTATTTTGAAGAGAGCATCTGTTCCAGAGAGAGTTTTTCGTCAGGAGAATATCCCCAGAACTCCTTGCGGACCTTTTCGTGAAGCCATTCGGCAGCAGATTCGGCCAGACGGTCGGTAAGGATCCGTATCATAATGGATGCGTAATCATCTTCATGATAATTAGCAAATTTGTTCTCGTCAATGGCCGCAGTAACAACAAAAAGACCCATGTTGTCGGTCTGGCCGGCTTTGCTCCCATGACCTTGCTTTTCAGTCTGGTCAACTACGCTGGCTGGAGCCACAAAATCTGCCAGAGAGAGATTTGGAACACCACTCTCCTTAGGCTCCTGATTTCTCAGAAAATGGAATGTGGTAGCCACCTCCTTCGTTACAGAATTGTCGGAGTAAACGATAACGTCGTCACCATCGGATACAGCAGGAAATAGTCCGAAAACAGCTTTTGCTGTAAGCAGTTTTTTATCAACAATCTCTTTCAGGTAAAGCTGTGCATCGTCGAAAAGCTTTTTGGCCTCATGACCCTTTACCGGATCGTTGAAAATTGCGGGATATTTACCGGAAACCTTCCATGCAAAGAAGAAGAATGTCCAGTCTATATAATTGCAAAGCTCCTTAAGATCAATGTCATGCATTACGTGGATGCCGGGTTTGACAGGTTGAGGAAGGGAACGTGTCTCCCAATTGGAATTGCTGTCACTGTCGGAATTACTGTTCCAGTCGGAAACCAACTTGTTTTTTCTTGCATCGGCAATAGATAGCAGGTTCTTTTCCACTTGACGTGATTTGTGGTCGGAACTGAGTTTCCTGTATTTTTCTGCAACAGCAGCCACATATTTACTGTTGTCCACCTGACTTAGAGCAGAGAGAACCCCGGCTGCTTTCGACGCATCTTTTACATGGATAACTGCATTGGAATAGGTCGGTGCAATCTTTACGGCAGCATGAATCTCCGATGTAGTTGCCCCTCCAACAAGCAGGGGAATCGTAATATTTCTGCGTTGCATTTCCGATGCTACATGTACCATCTCTTCAAGAGAAGGGGTTATCAATCCGCTCAATCCTATGAAGTCTACATTTTCTCTTATTGCTGTGTCTATAATCTTCTCTGCAGGCACCATAACTCCAAGATCTATAATCTCATAGTTGTTACACGACAGTACAACTCCAACTATATTCTTACCTATGTCGTGAACATCACCCTTTACAGTTGCCAGCAAAAGCTTTCCTGCACTCTTCTTCTCCTCTCCCTCGCTCTCAAGTTCAATATACGGGGCAAGTTTGGAAACTGCCTTCTTCATCACACGCGCACTTTTGACAACCTGAGGAAGAAACATCTTGCCTGAACCGAAAAGATCGCCAACTTCGTTCATTCCTCCCATTAAAGGACCTTCAATCAGTTCAATAGACCTTCTGAAAAGCCCTCGTGCCTCCTCTACATCTTGCTCGATAAATTCATCGAGCCCCCTTATGAGAGCATGTTTAATTCTTTCAATTACAGGTAGCGACCTCCACTCGTCGGCCTTCTCCTCCTTTTTTCCTTCATTCTGCATACCTTCGGCAAACTTCACCAGTCGCTCGGTAGCATCCTTGCGACGGTTAAGAACAACATCCTCTGTAAGTAATAGCAGGTCGGCAGGTATCTCGGTATAGACCTGAAGCATCCCAGGGTTCACTATACCCATGTCCAACCCGGCCTTTATGGCGTGATAAAGGAAAACTGAATGGATGGCCTCTCGCACCTTGTCTGTACCTCTGAATGAAAATGAGAGGTTACTTATTCCACCACTTATCTTAGCATACGGAAGGTTTTTCTTGATCCATTCAGCAGAGCGTATAAAGTTGACAGCGTAGTTGTTATGTTCTTCTATGCCTGTCGCAATGGCAAGCACGTTAGGGTCAAAAATTATATCCTCAGGAGGGAATCCTATTTTGTCTACCAAAAGTCTATATGACCTCTCCGCTAGCTTTATCCGCCTTTCGTATGTGTCGGCCTGCCCATCCTCATCAAACAACATCACAACTGCAGCAGCTCCGTATTTTCTGATTTTGCGGGCGTGGTCGAGGAATACCTCTTCGCCCTCCTTAAGGCTTATCGAATTAACAACTGATTTACCCTGAATGCATTTAAGTGCAGGTTCAATGACGCTCCATTTAGAAGAGTCTATCATAAGGGGTAATTTTGAGATGTCAGGCTCGGCCATAATAAGATTCACAAACTTAACCATCGCCTTTTCCGAATCAAGCATTGCCTCATCCATGCAGATGTCAATGATCTGGGCACCACCCTCTACCTGATCCCTGGCAATCGCAAGCGCCTCGCCGTATTTTTCCTCTCGTATGAGCCGTGCAAACTTTTTTGATCCCGACACATTTGTCCGTTCACCTATATTTACAAAATTTGTCTCAGGAGCAATTGTCAGCGTCTCAAGCCCACTCAGCTTAGTATATTTTTCTAAAACCGGTTTTATTCTCGGTTTGTAATTCTTTGATTTTTCTGCTATTTTCTTGATATGCAACGGAGTAGTTCCGCAACACCCTCCAATTATATTCACCCAGCCCTCCTTCATGAACTCCTCTGTAATTGAGGCCATATACTCTGCCGACTGGTCGTATTCACCAAACTGATTGGGCAGACCGGCATTTGGATGGGCCGACACATAGAATGCCGATTTTGCCGACAACTCTTGTACAAACGGTCTCAGTTGTTCTGCTCCCAATGCGCAGTTAAGTCCTATACTGAATAGCGGGAAGTGAGAAACTGACACCAGAAATGCCTCTAAGGTCTGTCCGGTGAGAGTTCTCCCGCTGGCATCTGTAATTGTACCCGATACCATCACAGGTATTCTGACACCTTTCTCTTCAAAAACAGAATCAATTGCAAACAATGCAGCTTTTGCATTTAATACATCGAAAATGGTCTCTACCAATAATATATCAACTCCACCATCCAACAGACCCCTAGTCTGTTCAGAATATGCTTCAACCAGCTCATCAAACGTCACAGCTCTTGCACCCGGATCATTCACATCAGACGACATAGAAGCAGTCCTGTTGGTTGGGCCCAGAGTACCGGCTATAAAGTGCGGTTTTTTACTATCAGCTTCATACTGAGCGATTGCCGCCACAGCTACTTGGGCCGACTCAAAATTCAACGTATAAACGAGCTCCTCCATGCCATAGTCGGCCATGGATATCCTGTTGGAATTAAATGTATTAGTTGTAATAATATCTGCGCCTGCCTCAAGATACTCCATATGAATGGCCTTGATAATTTCAGGCTTTGTAAGAGACAACAGATCGTTGTTCCCTTTCTGCTGACGCTCGTGATTTGCAAACCTTTCGCCCCTGTAATCCTCCTCCTGCAACCGGTACCTCTGGATCATCGTACCCATTGCCCCGTCGAGGATTAAAATCTTTTGTTTAGCAATATCTTCAGGAGAATATTTCATAGAATAATTTTCTGCAAAAATACAAATAAAAAATTACTTTGCAGCGTTATACGAGAGCTTGCACCTCTTCCAGAACTTTCTGGCGTTTAACAGGGTCCAGCGCAAGAGAGTCGAGCGATGAAGGTTGTTCAAGTATCTGACTGCAAATGACTATGCCTTGTTCCATGAGCTTATGCTTGTCTGGGGTGGTGAGCCTGGTAAGTGCGGTTATGGGGAAAATCCTCTCTCTGTCTATGATATCCTTCAACCCATTTCCATAGGGATAGTCCCAGCTTAGCAACTTGAGACCACTGCACTCACCGTAAGCTGTGGCATCAGAAGTGAAGCGCGTGTTAGTGACAACTCCTCCAGAAAATGTGTACCCTGCAAACTTCGGTAACTCCTTGCGATACTTTATTATATCGTCCACTCGTGATCTAATATAAAGAGGAACCTGAACATTGGCATTCTTCTCCTGACTCAGGTAAAATTTGCATTCTATGAATGTCTGATTTAAATCGAGGGTTGCAATAACGTCTACCTCGTGTGTGACGCAATGACCCTGAATTACCTGTGCAACATCAATATTGTAGCCTTGACGCTTAAGAACCTGACCAACAAAATGTTCAAATGGATGACCTGTCGGTCCCATTTCCATGATAGCCCGCTTAAGTTTGTATCTGGCCGCAGTTCCAAGAGTCTTTTTCTTTAGAAGCGAAAAGGCCCTATCATATATTTTCCTGCTGCTGATACCATCATAAATCCAGGAATCTACATCATTAAGGATTGAATCAACAAGCAGATCGGCAGCTCCCGAACGTTGCAATGAGCGTCTGAGCTTCTCCCGGGAAAACGGCTCCATTACTCCGGAGGCTTTTCTGATAAAAAGGGGTGTTGGCATTGGTTTTGATAATTTTTTCAAAGGTATTAAAAATATACCTGCTAAAGCAACTTGCCGTGATATTGACCGGCGCCAATAAGATGGTGAAGATGGTTGAGATTGTCGTAGGTAACGCGTCCAGCCACAATGATAGACAGATTGTTGGGATTTGGCGAAGATTTAAGGTGGTCACACATTTTCTTGAGCAGATCTGCACCTTCGAGTGCTGTCACAGACTTCCCCGAAGTGAGTATAGCATTAACACCAGGTATCTGTTGCAACATCTTCATGCTTGCAAAGAGGTCAGGCGTAAGGTCTATGGCTTTGTGAATTACTACATTAAGAGGTTTGGCCAACTCAATGAGAGGTAACAGAGCCGCAATATCAAGCTCATTATAAGCATCAAGAATTCCAAACACAACACCATCTACACCTATATCCTTGCAAAGCAATATAGACTGGCGCATCTGCTCAATTTCATCTGCCGTGCAAATAAAATCACCTCCTCTGGGGCGGATGATGACCCTCACAGGAATTTTTACATTATCCAATACAGCCCTTATCAATGACTCCGGGGGTGTGGTTCCGTCAAGATCCAGCCTGTCACAAAGTTCCAGCCGCCCAACACCTCTTTTTTCTGCTGCAATACACTGTTCAAGTGTCTCAACACAAGCCTCCAGAATGATATTCTCTTTTTCCATTTATTGCTTAGATATTAAGTTGCTTGTGCTAGCAAAGGTTTTAAGAAGCTGTTCACATGCTCCAATTTTATATCCTGACGAAAAATAGAGGACGTCGCCCCGTGCATTTACGAGTATTATTACAGGAAGCTGACTGGAGAGATTCGACTTTTGCGATGTTCCACAAGACGTTGGATTGGCATTGAGACCCTTCTCTAGCAGGGTAAGTATTCCTGATTCAGAAGTTAATGTAGAATTGGCAAATACAGAATTGGCAGGCAACACATAAGACTCCGGACGAAAAGTATCTGTCAGTTTCTCCTTAGGCACAAGAAAAACAAAGGGTAGCAATGACTCGTCAAAAGAATTTTTCATAAGAGACAGATCATTAAGCACATGTCTTGAGGGCTCCTTTCCAGGATCAAGCCAGATCATGGCAATGGCACCATATGTCCTAATAGCCTGACCGGTCTCAATTTTTGACCCATCAATCTTTGTGATGAAATCAGGCAACTTTATGTTGGCAAAAGGTTTAACAGAGTTTTCAGGATCACGGACCACAACATTCACAACCTTTTCTGAGCCACTTTCCAGATTAAAGAATGTGACGTTTGCCAATACCGACCCATCACCCATGCGATTACCCGTAACCAACATATAATAACCAGGTTCCAAAGGCAGGGAAGGAGAGAAGAGGTTGATGTCCTTGCCCTCTTCAAACTCAAGGGTTCTGAAGAAACCGTTCTCAAATCTGGCTAAAGTAAAGTTGAAGTAATACCGGCATGGTGCTTTTCCGCTATATTTGAGCGATATATGGGCAGTGCCATTTTGAGCAGAATTATTTGTTCGAGCTTTTTCAAATACGTTCACCCACTCCTTATGAGCATAGTATTGCGCCCAACCTGTAACCTGATCAATTCTCGCTGCAATACCGGCTGTGCGGCAGATTGCAACAAAGAGGGTATTTCGGCTAACCAGATCACCGGCCCTCATCTTGAAAGTCCCAACTGGAACCGAAGGTACCTTTATATAGTTCTCATTATCATCTACCAATTTAATATTTTCCTCTATCCATTTCTCCGCAATCTTGGGATCACTTACGACCTCCGACCAGAAACCAGCCGGAAAAAGCGGCTTCAATTCCTCCTTGTAAGGTGTCATCAGTTCAATACCAATTCGCGGATTCAGAAGATATTCCGACCATATTTTAAGGTCATCATTTGTTGCAGATGTGTTTCTGATATGACTAAGAAGCACGTCTGCACGAGCATCACGAAGATCCTTTTCCGAAATGACACGCAAAATATCAACTACACGTGAGGCAAACTCAGGTTCAACCTCGTTTATAACCCTGCTCAACTCCCCATGATTTCCGCGTGACTTAACCAGAAAACCGGTCAGTTCCTTACGTACAGCTCCATCAAAAGAGACTGTTTTACCACTATTTTTTCTCAAAGAACAACTCTTATCAATAAACTCCATTGCCCGTGACTCATTCATGAAGGTCGACTCATATACACCACGTAACGAATCCTCATAAGCAAGACGCTTGTTATTCACAGCTCTCTTACTGTCGGAGACAGCTAGAGGAGGTTGCGCAACCGGAGGTACTAAGTCAAGCTTAATAACAGAATCGTCAAAAGATTTTTTAGAAAGAGAAAGAACTAGTGTGTCAATCTCTTTAACAGTTACCTTTTCGTAAGCAAAACGCTCGTCATCTCCCGCCCAAACCAAAATATCGCCTAAGCCCAGACGCAAGTGTGAAAAACCTTTATCATCACTCTTAAGCGCTGCCAAAGGATAAAATTCTGCATAATTATACAACAGAAACCTGACAGTTGCGCCTTTAACCGGAGAGCCCGCCTCATCCACAACCTTCACAAACAAATCTTTAGCTGTGGCATAATTATCAATTTGATTGAGTCTGGTATAATTAGGTTCCTCATTTATTATATATTCCGAAGCATAGTGCCCGGGAGTTGTTGTAGCTGTTAGCATTGTCCGGCGGGCGGGCTCGGTGAACCAACCCATATTAACATCGGGCTCAGGTTCACAGGCACCGCAGTAGTACCACTTGCCATCGGCCCAGAACTCCACCCATGCATGATTGTCGTCCTGATGAGCCCAGCGTGGCGTGTAAATCTGGCGCGCCGGAATTCCGACTGCTCTTAATGCAGTGACAGTCAGTACAGACTCCTCTCCGCAACGACCAAACGCCGTCTTCATTGTGGCCAAAGGAGCCGAGGTCCTTCCGTCAGCAGCCTGATAAACAACCCTCTCGTGACACCAGTGGTTAACCTCCAGAGCAGCCTCCGTCATAGACATGCCCCTGAGACGGGGAAGCAACTCCCGGAAGAACACCCGGCGCGCTGAATCCAGATTCTCTGAGCCCGCCCGCGGAGGAAGCACAAAGTGCAGAAAATCGGCATCGCTCACCAGCTTTCCCCAAGCAAAGCTGTCCCTTGCCATAAGTGAATATTTAACCTGATCCAGAAAGAAAGCACCGTCATAATTGCTCAAGTCGCTCAATGTTGAATACGCATACAAGAACATAAGCCCTTCGCGCTCCTGCAAAGAAGTACTGTCTAAAACCGACAAAAGCTCACTCCCGCGATTAGTCAGAAATTGCGCCTTACGCTCCTCAAATTTCTCCAAAACCGCCTTTCGAACAGATTTGTCGGCAATTAAATGTGCGGAACCGCTCCCGCATCCCCATAAAGAGACAATCAATAAAGTAAAGATTGTCAATCGTTTTTGTATACTATACATTATAAAGTGATTATAAATATTCTAGACGAAGATACAGATTTTTTGTATGTCCCCATGTACCTTTCAGACTCCTAGTAATATATGAGGGTCAATAGAAAGTTTTTTCCCCATATTACGAGCGACCTTTAATGTGGGTTCGCTACTTCCATTTAAGTATTCACTAATACGAGAAGGACTGACATCCAATAATTGAGCAACTCCCTTTTGATTCAGACCCATTTCTACCATGCGTAAACGGAGTATTTCTGCTAAAGTAGGCTGAATAACAGGCATATATACTTCTTCATAATCTGCAACCAGATTAGACAATAACTCCAGCTCCACAGAATATTTATTATCTGAAGGAGTATTATTATCGACTACCTGTAATAGCTCTTCAACTCTATCTAGAATAATTTCATATTGCTCATTGCTAGTTATATGAGTCGGTCTGCCGGGATTTGCCTTATATGTTTCTTGTTTCATATCATTAAATTTTTGAACAGTCATATTTTTCATAATCTATATGTGTGCATATTTGCCTGATATAAACCATTTTCGTTTTAAAGAGTACAATAGCAACAAGCCTGTAACTATTCCCCTTGATATTAAAAACAAAACGATTGTTACCTACTGCATCTACACTGTTAAAACTCCTTCTCACATCTGTGAAGCACTCCCAAATGGTTTCAATCGGTGTAGCGTTTGAGGAAGTTAATGCGTATAGTCTTGTAAACAATAAAACATTTCATTATGAGCAAACAAAATCTTCCACTGGGTTATTTAAGTAAAATCATGCTGACAGCTATGTCTTGTCTGATGCTTTTCTCTTGTTCGATAGGTGAAACCGATTATGAGAGACAGGTAAAAATTGACGACCAGATATTGTACAAATATATGGCAGACAATAATATTCAGGCACAGAAGCACTCAGAAGGTTTTTATTATCAGGTATTAACAGCTAATTCTGCAGGAGCTGCTTTAAAGAAAAATGATGTCGTGAGTTTCTATTATACTATTACTAATCTAAATCCTTTATCGATGGCTCTCCAGAATTCATTCGTGGCAGCAACCCCTATCGAAACAAATGAACTCCCAGGGACTAAACCTGCGCAATTCAAGCTGCTCACATATTCCATCATTCCAGAGGGGCTGGACTATGCCGTCAGTATGATGAGAGTAGGAGAGAAGTATAGGTTTTACATACCATCATACCTTGCCTATGGCAGTTACAGTACCTCCGATTTTACTGCAAACAGCAATTTTATAATCGATATTAGGATTGTTGATGCAAAAACAGAAACAGAGATAGATGATATTCAAAGAGATTCTATAGAAAATTATGTGAGCACCAAATATACAGCATTTGAAAAATATGCGTCGGGGCTCTATTTTGTAGACAGTATCCCAGGAACAGGCAGGAGGCCCAACACTGTAGATTATGTGTCAATAGACTTCACCAGGAAATACATGGACGACAATGTAATCAAGGTGACAAATGGTGTGTCGTTCTTCCTTGGCCAGGGACAAGCTGTACAAGGACTAGAAGAGGGTATAAAGTTGATGAAAGAGGGTGGAACCTCTGTCCTTATTATGCCTTCAAAACTTGCTTTCAAGCAAAGTTTGTGTGTGATTCCACAGAAAACAAGGGCCAAGCTATTGACCGACAGAATTATATCAGTAGATGTATTGCCTTATTCAATTATAAAATACGTTGTCAAACTTAAATCTTCAAATTAAAATAACACTAGAAAAAATGCTAAAAACACTCTTGCATAGTTTTTGCGGGAAGCATCAGGTAATTGGCATCAGAGAATAAAGTGGCAAATACAAACTTTGACGACATAGATATTATAATTCAAGGATGCATTCGAAAAAGTGAGAGGCATCAGGAGATGTTGTATAAAAAATATTTCGGTTACGCTTTGAGTGTAGCAATGTTATATAGCAGCCAACGAAATGATGCAATTGAAATTGTGGATGATAGTTTTCTGAAGGTGTTTTCGGAGATAGAGAGGTTAGACACAAAACAATCCTTCAAGGGGTGGTTACGTAAAATAGTAATTAACACCTCCATAGACAAGTTCAGAAAAAGGACAAGGGAGATGCCTCTGGTAGAGAGAGAGGCTTCTCCCGATATCCACGACAACCATGGAACCAACAGCGAACAGCCGGAAATCATCAGCCGGCTTACTGCGCAAGAGATAATTAAAATGCTGAACGACCTTCCCGAAATACATAAAACTGTATTCTGCCTGTATGAAATTGAAGGATACAGTCACGACGAAATAGCCGGACAACTGAACATGAGCATGAGTACATCAAGAGTATATCTGACCAGGGCCAAGAAAAGGCTACGGGAATTATATCAGGTTTATTATAACACAAACCATAAATGATATGGATAAAGAGAAAGAGTTGAGCGAGCAGATAAAAGATACCCTTGCCGGATATGAAGAGGAGTATGTGGCAGGTGCATGGGAGAATTTTGCGCGCAAGCAAAAGTACATCCTTAAAAAAGAGCAGAATAGAAGAAAAAGAGTTGTTTATATACGCTATGCAGCCGGTCTTGCGGCATGTCTGCTGCTAGGGATAGTCCTACTAAACACATTCAAGAAAGAGCAACCGGCCGGAGCTGGCAGCCCTCTGATTGGCGTGATCACCAACGGCAGCAAAACAAGCGCAGAGAAGAGTCTCAAGGCCGATCCTGACAAGATGCACTTGACAGATCCCAACCAGACGATTTCAGGCAAAACCGATACACAACAAGCAATTAGTAAACAAGCATATAACCAACAAACACATCGCCAGCAAGTTGTAGTCAAACATACGGCTATACAACAAACCATTGCTCAACAAGTAGCACATTACCAGACATCTACGCAACAGAAGCCAATACAAAAAGCTACAACCCAACAAGCTACAACCCAACAAACTACAACCCAACAAGCTATAAACCAGCAAACTACAGCTGCAAACCCACCCACAAATACACCTCCGCCTACAGCACCCAAACAGGCAATAGCTGCCAATATTCCTACAGACTATACCGACAATAGAATTTCCCCAACCTCAACACAAACAACAACCGAAAAGAGTCCGGCAAGAAAAGTGAGATTCGGTATAAATGTGGCCCAGGGTATAAATTCAACAGCAACATCTACAGCATTCAACTATTCAGGTGGAGTAAACGTAGATGTGCCATTATCAAAAACGCTAGCTTTATCCACTGGTATTCAGATAGAAAATCAGACGGTGGAAAGCAAAAGTACCATCAGCAACACTGCCATACCATCCGACAATAGAAGGGCAAACATTATAAACCTCGACTTTCCATTGAATATCAAATGGAAATTCTTATCCAGAAAGTCAGGCAGCTACTATATTGCTGGCGGAATATCGTCACTGGCATACCTGAGCGAGAAGTACATGTCTATAGCACGCAAGCAAGAACTCAGAGAGGTTTTATCATTTATGGGAAGCGAGGAGACAAGAACATATAAGCTGGAGAATGTAGAGACAACAACTACAAACACAGCAGGGGCATCAAATCAGTTCGACATTGCCGGCCGTCTGAATATCAGCATCGGATTTGAAAAACAGATCTCCCCGACACTTTACCTGCACATCGAGCCCTTCATGAAAATACCTGTATCGGGGCTGGCTTCAGAGAATCTGATCTTCACAACCAGTGGCATCACATTCAAAATATCGTTTTAGGAGAGCAACGAGCACTGACCGACTGCAGCCCAGCTGCTCAGCCCTATGCTTTCATGGCCAAATCTTAATATTCAGATAGTTATGAAAATTATCGATATCGCGTAATGGTCTCATTATCAATGATTGGCCATGAAAGCATAGGGCTGGGGAGCAGAGTTACTGAGTGGCATGTATATTGTACCTAATAAATGACAACGAAAATAAGGAAATCATGAAAAGAAGAATCAGACGAATGAAAGAGTTGGCGATTATAGCTGTCGTTTTACTCTCGACCACTATGTTCACCGCATGTGGCGTGATAGGTATAGGAATATCATCGCAACAACCCGGATATGGTTATGGTGATGAAAATCCTCAGTGGGCTCCTCCATATTACAGCGGAGCTCGTTACTATTATCTGCCAGACATTGAATGCTATTACGATCTTTCGAATAGGAATTTTATTTATCTGACCGATGGCCGATGGTTCTATACGCAGAACATTCCGTCTATGTACTCAAATTTCGATTTGTATAATAGTTTTGCCATAGTTCTGGATATCAACGTGTATCAACCATGGATGCATCATCAGTATTATGTTTCCCATTATCCGAGGTATTATTATCGAGACTACTACGATCATAGTAATTTCCCTTATGTACGAGGATTCAATGAGAACCGCAGGAGTGCAATTTACTGGGGCGAAAACGACAGGCACAGGGCTCGCAAGTGGGACGATGAAAATGTGAGAAGAAACCGGAACTTCAATTACTCAAAAGAGGACCGCCAGCAACAACAAAACTGGAACAATCAGAATCAAGGATTACGCAGAGAAAATCAGGAGTTCAACAGGCAGAATCAAGATGCCAACAGACAGAACCAAAATGTCAACCGCCAAAATACAGAAAACAATCGCCCTCCGGTTACAACCCAGAAAGGTGACAGAAACGAGAAGACCAACTATTACGGAAAACCGATAGGAAATTCTGTGAAGGTGAGGAAAGAGATGCAGAACCGCGAGCAACAAAGGAATGCTGAGGTAAAAAAGAACAACGAGCAAAGAAGAAATGCAGAAGTAAAGAAGAATACTGAGCAAAAACAAAAAGCTGAGACAAAAAAGAACGAAGAGAAAAAGAAAGAGTCAGGATCTGTTTACAGGAGGTGACACCTTGCCACAGTTTTTTGCAAGTGATTCATTATCAAACATTATTGATTACCATTTATTTTAAAGTTATTCTCGCAGCCCGGCTGCGGGAAATAACTTCAAATTAAATTCAAAAATGGCATCTGCAAAGCCCACTCAAACACCAACTTGCAAAAAACTGTGGCAAGGTGTTGTGGTGTCAAGATCGACAATCTTATCGAAATATGGTGTCAGGCTGGTTCTGTGAGTCACAAAAATTATTGTAACATCTTTTTTCAGTCTTGTAAGACAATCCATAATCTGAGCCTCAGATTTAGAGTCTAACGAAGATGTTGCCTCATCTAATAAAAGTAACTTAGGCTTACGGATTAATACTCTGGCTAAAGCAAGCCGCTGTCTCTCTCCACCCGAAAAATGGTATTGATAGTTTGCTACATAAGTATCTATTCCATCCTTTTGAGACATAACCAGATTATAGGCATCAATCTGCTTAAGAATTTCAAAAATCTGATCATCAGATAACTGCTGTGTAGAATCCCATACAAGGTTTTCTCTTATAGAACCATCAATAAAGAAAGCATCCTGTGGAAGGTACCCAATCTCTCTTTTCCAGGAAGGAAGTTTGTCGGCAGACAGCACATTACCGTCAACAGTTATTGTGGTATCACTACTTTTTAACAAACCTGCAATAATATCCATAAGAGTAGTCTTGCCGCATCCCGATTTTCCAATTACACCGGTAATTTTACGGGCAGGAAAAGAAGCAGAGAAATTTTCAAAAAGAGGGTGTTCGTGATTATAGGCAAAGTTAAGATTATTAATATTGAGACTATTGTCATAAATTATAGTTTCTTTGCTCATGCACTGGTCAAAAGGTCTGTCTTCCAGCTCTCTGTCCATTCCAATGACCATTTTTACAGATTTAGTGTTGGCAACCAGCATATTCAAATCTGCATTAATACCAGAAAACTGAGGAAAAATTCTGGCAAACAGAAGTATTAAAATTATGAGTGTAGACAAAGGAATACTAACTACTTCATATGCAAAATATACAACAATAATAAGCGAAATTACGCCGGCAATACTGAAGAGAAGCTGAGGCAAGGAGCGATTTTTCAGAAGCTTGGTCTGGTTGTCAAGCATCTTTTTATTGGTTTCGTCAAATTTCCTGAAATAGAATTTTTCTGAGTTATGTACTTTGGCAATCTTAACGGTCACCCAGAAATCATCTATACTTTTAAGCATTTTTCTTGATGCAGTAATTGTTTCAGAGCCCAAAACCGATGATCTTCTAATATTTTTGCGAAGGATAAAGAAAACGACAGAGCCGGCTGCAATTGTAAAGAGTGTGAATTTTGCAGAGATAGTCATTGCTAGTATTACATGCGATAATGCAAAAATAACCTTACCGGCAAGAGATAAATAGTAATAGTAATATGTGGTCATCTTAGGAACTTCGGTAGTAAGAACCTGAATATGGTTGTGTTTGCTCTTGCCATTCAGATATTGCCAGTCGCTGTTTATAATTTTCTTAAAAAGAAGTTTTCTGATATTATATGAAAATCCCTGTTGATAAGATGATTGCATTAGCATCTGGGCATAATTCAGAAGTGCGATAAATACCAACGTCAAGGTATATATAATAAGAATCAGTCCTAGATTCACTCCAATACCGTTGTCGCGGAAAACCAAATTCAAAGAGGCTACTAAACTATTGCCCGAAGAACTATTTTGCAGAGCAGGGTCTAGCAGGCCAAGTAATGGTATAAGCAGCACTATTGTAAAACCCTGACAAAATCCCAGGAAAAGAGAGATGAGAAATAGCGTTATCAACCTTATGGGCCTGAATCTGAAAAACAGGCCGAAACTCCTGAAAATAAATCTATTATCTTGCATAAAAAATCCGCCTCTTAATTAAACTATATGGATGATAGATATAGTATACAAATTTATATTTTGAATTAAAAACATTAAGATCACTGCTTCTGAATGCATAGCTTTTGATAATCTTTATTTTATATGATATGTCAGAAAAAAGCAAAAGAGAGTATCTGAGATTTTTCAAGTGATTTTTCATTGATATTGCTGTACTAATTTTATCCTCAATACTCTTTAATGGATAGCTTATAAGATATTTATCGATTAGATTTTTGCCTGTAAACGGCAGTTCTTTGTCAAAAAACTTCTTTAACAAGATGTTAGTCTGAGTTACTATCCGTTCAGCTTTAAACCTCTTAACCAGACTGTTGAACTTAACAATATCGATATCTCCTGAAGGATAATCATTTATATCAACCAACCATTTGAGTCTGCTCCAGCCATGTTTTGCACCATGCATCATCAAGAAAAGCAATTCCATCTCCTTAGAAAGCAGATAGATTTTTTTTCCATAAAATTCAGTTTCAACGATGTTATTATCAATTATGCCCGAAGCAACCTCCCAAGATACCGGTAGATTGTGCATTAGTTCCCAATGAAGTTCAACATAACAATTGAGCCCCTTACTGTAATACGATAAGTGATGAAGGGAACTTACGAGCAATTTCTGTTTGGTCTTATTCTCGGGCCAAACAATACCGTGAGATAATCTGAAGCCCTTTGAAAGCATCAGGTTGTGACAAACTTCGATGTTTTTTTTATCTATAAGCAGGTCAATATCGTGAGACAACCGGACTGCAGGATCGCCGTAAATACGATTGGACAACATGGGACCCTTAAGGCTAACCACACGTATATTGTTCAAATTGAGGAAATCCACCACTGCTATAAAATTCTTCACAGATTCAAGTATACTCAGCTTTTCCTTCAAAAACTCTTTACAACGATTCTCGCCAAGTAACGTGTCAATTTGCTGATGACTCAACCGGTGCCGTTCATGAAGATAGGTGCGATCCTTAAGATTGTGTGTCATTTCATGTTTTTTAGCAATTATTACAAAGATATGCAATAATGATATGGATGTGTGACTTATACAAGAGAAAATTGTATTAATTTTACAATAGATTTCTCACAACAAAATTCATGTATCAAAAAAGGAGCATTACATTAATATGGGTTTTTTGCCTGATGACAGCAGCGTTAGGAATAATATTCCTTTTGGATTACAAACCTTTGGGCATTCAGTTTCCTTTATGGGCCATTTTCTTGGCTCTGTTTCTGATATCTGCCTTCTGCGAATATATAGATAGTTCATTGGGAATGGGTTACGGCACAACACTCACACCATTGCTGCTTATGTTCGGAGTGGTCCGCCAGGAGCTGGTTCCGGCAATACTCCTCTCCGAATTTATTACCGGTCTTTTCTCCGGTATTGCTCATCATCGAGAAGGAAATGTCAATCTTAGAGAGAACAAAAATATAAAACTGGCATTACCATTACTTACAGCACCATCTGTGATAGGAGTGGTTGCTGCCACGTTATTAAGCAGTCAGCTGAAGGCCCAGGGTCAGCAATATGCAAATCTTTATATAGGAATAATGATTGTTTTAATTGGGGCATATCTTATATACAGCAATTTCTTCAGTAAATCGACCGGTAAAAAAGTAAGTAAGCCTAAATTATTGGTCTTGGGAACTATTGCAGCATTTAATAAAGGAGTATCGGGAGGCGGCTATGGACCATTGATGACCGGTGGACAACTGATGTCGGGGATAAAAGAGAAGGAGGCAATCGTAATAACTTCGCTATGTGAATGTTTTACATGTCTGGTTGGACTCATAGTCTTCTATATTCTTGGAGGAGAGATGAATCTGACTTATGCCATTCCGCTATGTATGGGATCTATGCTGTCGGTTATACCTGCAGCTAAAACAATAAAAATTCTTCCGGAAGGGTTGCTTAAGAGGGCAATAGGATGGGGAACGTTGCTATTGGGTATATTGACTTTATGGAAGTTCCTGCACTAACAAAACAGAAATATGGATTACAGGATAACACACCTTAAACAACTGGAATATGAATCGATACACATCATAAGAGAGGTTGCCGCTGAATTCTCTAACCCTGTAATGCTGTATTCAATTGGTAAAGACTCATCTGTAATGCTGCGCCTTGCTCAGAAGGCATTTTATCCCGACAAGATACCGTTTCCCTTAATGCATGTAGACACTACATGGAAGTTCAGGGAGATGATAGAATTCAGAGAGAAAATGCAGAAAGAAGCCGGCTTCGATTTGATTGTCTTCACTAATCCGGATGGATTGGTCCGGAACATAAACCCGTTTGACTCCGGTTCAGAAGTTCATACCCGCATAATGAAAACTAATGCATTAAAAATGGCACTGGACAAATACGGCTTTGATGCAGCATTCGGGGGAGCAAGAAGAGACGAGGAGAAGTCAAGGGCAAAGGAGAGAATATTCAGTTTCAGGGACGAGTTTCATCAATGGGATCCAAAAAACCAGAGACCGGAGCTTTGGAACATCTATAATACAAAAATCAAAAAAGGAGAATCAATACGTGTCTTTCCTTTGTCAAACTGGACAGAACTAGATATATGGAGGTACATACAAATGGAATCTATCCCAATTGTACCGCTTTACTTTGCAAAAGAGAGAGATGTTGTAGAGCGGGATGGAATGCTTATTCTGGTAGACGATAAGAGAATGAAGATTGATCCCGAAGAAAAGATAGAGAGAAAAAAGGTGCGTTTCAGAACCTTAGGATGTTATCCGCTCACAGGTGCAATTGAATCAGAAGCAGAAACCATAGATGAGATAGTAAGAGAGATGTTGCTGACGAATACCTCCGAAAGGCAAGGGCGATTGATAGACTTTGATACAAAGGCAAGTATGGAAGAGAAAAAACGCGAAGGTTATTTTTGAAGACAGATAGAGATGGGCAAAATGGAAGATGCAAATTATATAGTAAGAGAGCAGGAGTTGATAAACAGCGATTTATCTGCATACCTCAAACGTCATGAGCAGAAAGAGATGCTCAGACTATTGGTGGCAGGGAGTGTAGATGACGGAAAATCGACCTTGATAGGAAGGCTTTTGTACGATTCACACCTTATCTATAAGGATCATCTTGCAGCAATGAGCCGTGATTCAAAGATATTTAACACTACAGAGAATGAAATTGACCTCTCGTTGCTTACCGATGGCCTCAAAGCAGAACGGGAGCAAGGTATAACCATAGATGTTGCATATCGCTACTTCTCAACAGAAAAAAAAGGTTTTATTATCTGTGATGCCCCCGGACACGAACAATATACCCGGAACATGGCAACCGGAGCATCTCATTGCGAACTGGCACTGATTATTATTGACGCACAAAATGGAGTAAAGGACCAGACACGTCGCCACAGTCTAATTGCTACTGTCATGGGAATAAGAAAGATAGTGGTTGTAGTAAACAAAATGGACATGGTTGCATATGACGAAGCTGTTTTTGATTCCATTTGTAACAGTTACAAATCATTTTCTGAAAAGCTGAATGTAGATACCATCCACTTCATTCCTATCTCTGCATTAACTGGAGAGAACGTAGTAAGGCAAGGTGAAAAAATGCCGTGGTTTCAGGGAGGCCCGTTGTTGAACTATCTGGAAAATGTACAGATTGTCAATGACAGGAATCTTATCGATTTTCGGTTTCCGGTACAGAATGTTATACGTCCAAATTCAAACTTCAGGGGATATGCAGGCAGCATTGTCTCAGGCATTATCCGTCAGGGAGAAGAGGTAATTGTACTGCCATCAAGACAGAGGACCAGAATAAAAGGCATAGAGACATATGAAGGCGCTTTGAACGAGGCATTTGCTCCAATGCCGGTAGTTATTACCGTAGAAGACGAATTGGATATTTCCAGAGGTATGGTTATTGCCAAACCAAACAATATGCCTTTGACCGGAAATACACTGGAGTCTATGATTGTGTGGATGAATGAGGAGCCGTTAAAACCGGGAACAGAATACCTGTTAAAAAGCAATACACAATGTATTCCGGTTAAGGCAGGGTCTATACGTTATAAATACAATGTAAATGAATTATCGCGTTTAAAGGCAGAGAAACTGGATCTGAACGATATAGGACGTATTGAACTTCTGCTTAGCCGCCCGCTTATTTACGACACGTTCCGCAGAAACCCATGCATGGGTTCTTTCATAATCATAGACAGGAACAGCAATGCTACATGTGGGGGAGGAGTGATACTCGATCAAATGGTTGAAAATATTCCTCAAAAACGATATATTAAAAAAGAGGAGAGTTTGGTTACCGCACAGCTGCGACAAGCCTTGCTGAAACACAAATCGGCAACAATCTGGTTAACAGGTCTGAGCGGGTCAGGGAAGTCGACAATTGCGCGGTTGCTGGAATCAAAGCTACTTGATAGGAATATTAACGCTTATGTTCTGGACGGAGATAATCTCCGACACGGATTAAACTCCGACCTGGGTTTTTCTCCTAATGACAGAACAGAAAATATCAGAAGAACCAGCGAAGTTGCCAGACTTATGAATGATGCCGGACTGGTGGTGATTGCCGCATTCATCTCTCCCTACAGGAAAGATAGGGAACAAGCCGCCGAAATTATAGGAGAGAATTTCTTTGAAATCTTTGTCGATGCAGATATAGAAACATGCAAAAGCAGAGATCCAAAAGGGCTGTATGCAAAATTTGCTGCAGGACAATTTACCGGACTTACCGGTATTGATGCTCCTTATGAAAGACCGGAGCAGCCGGCTCTACACTTAAAAACAGAGGTGGAATCTGTAGATGAGTCTGTTGGAAGAGTAATGGACTTGATACAAAAAGCCATTATAGCGGGAGAATTACAGGATTGAATTTACGCGCTATACTGTCAAGTTTGTATTTTTCACACATTTAAGAACCAGAACCTATGTCTGTCATAGTTTCGTTCCAAGCTGGACTGCCTCCAGTCTCGGTTTGGTCCACATCTAAATCAATAATTTCCGGAGTTTGCCACTCAAGTTTTATATGTCCGTTGTTATTCATATAAAAGAAATTTATTTTAAGATTTTAAAGTTACACGAAAAAAATTAAAAAAATACTCCTCTTTAATTATGCACGAATCTCTATTTTTGAGTGATGAAATCCGTCATGATAAATACTTTTTCGACAGCCTGTAGTACCGGAGATAAATAATCGCTTGATTCTCTTTTATAGCGTTACGGATATCATCGGTCTCTAAATTTTTGTCGATTACCTTTAACAATGCACCCGGACGAATGAACGAGAGATGTTCTTTTTCAGGAATTGCCATAAATAACTCTCTAACGTATCTCTCCCCCTTTTTCCTGTTTTGTTTTGAATAGGTCATACGCAACCCCTCTCCTTTATCTTTGCGTGTTCTTATTTTTTCCATGAGAATACCTTTCATGGCCTCTCTGTATAATTTTCTGGAATGAAAATTATTGAAGGTGAATTCTACCGGAATGCTGAACCAGAATTCCAGCAAATCTTTGTCGAGCAAGGGGTATTTATATTCATAACCATATAATTCTGCATTTACGGCCCAGCTCTCCATACGTTCGGGAATGTGACGATTCTCCAGTAAATTGAGTGCAAACCGCGTACGGTTTCCATAACCGAATAAGTTTTTTCTTTTGTGAAAGAAAATTGATTTGCAATTTCTAATAATAAATGAGAGTTTAAGTAGGCAAAGTTTTGACCAGTTGGTATACTCAGATTTATGCGAATGCATTAATCCAAAAGGGACAAGTAAAGGGATAACCTCTGTCAGCAAACGCATTATAACAGATTTAATACCAAACTGCTTTATAAATCGTGCCAGAGAGAACCATTTACAGCTAAAGAAAAGATGATTTAATGTGCCCCGTAAACTAAGTGAAATAAATTCGTCCCCGCCCCATCCACTGAAAAGTGTCTTAATTCCATCTTTTTCTGCCATTTTCATTACAGGATGCTCAATATGCTGAACCTCGAATTCCGGAATTAAAGCATCCTTAACAACATCATTCTCTTTTAATTTCAGGTACTTAACAGATATTTTGTTTTCCTGGGAAAATGCATCAATAAACTCCTTTTCATTAACTCCTTCATATTCATCTTCAAACTCTTCTGGTGACCATGAATAACCATATAGTTGTGACTTATCATCTGTATGGTTTGCCAAAATAGAGGCCACACCACAGGAATCAATTCCTCCACTTACATGAACCCCTGTTTTGCCCGGCTCCACTCTTCTAAGAGTAGCGTTAACAATTAACTGCCTCAAACGTACTACAACATCGTCAAACACAAGTGAATTGTCCTTCCTTATATCCTCCGGCTTCCAGTACTTAGTCGATTTCTCTCCTTCTGCAGAAAATGAGAAGCAATACCCCGGGGTAACCTTAAAAATGTGGCGGAATACAGTTTGAGAATATTTTCCCTTAAAACGAAAAAGATTTGTGATGAATTTTTCCTGAGAGAGTGATGTTTTTATTAGACCCGATTTAGCAAGACCAAACTCATGCGAAGCAAAAATCAAACGATTTTTCCGGAAATAATATGTTAAGGGTCTCGCGCCAATGTGGTCGCGAAACAGATGTACTTCATTTGTTCTGCGGTCAACAACGACAACTGCAAAATCGCCGTTTATATGATTTGCACAAGATGTTCCCCAAAGGAGATATGCCTTGGCGAAAGCCTCGGCATGATTATTAAAGGTAAATGATTTTTGTAACTCTTCAGAATTGTATATGCGTATATCGGCTACTACTGTTATCTGGTCGTTCCTGAATATACCTGCTTTAGGTTCACGTTCCGGATGATGGCAGAGACCTATGGCACAGTTACCATTCGTTTCAATCTGTTCTTTAAATCCTTCCCATTTTACAGCTTGTGCCAAAGACACTATTTCTGACTGACCTACAGTTTTTCCATCCAGATTAATGGTACCAAATATAAAACTCATTTAAAGTCTAATCCAAATTGTTAGGTTTAATCTAACTAACACTAGGTCCACCAGAAGTGTAAGTTTCTACTGGAGCCCAATCACCGGTTAATGTGTCGTTAATATCAAGATCAATAATTTTAGGAGTTTGCCAAACCGGTTTTATTTGTTTAAAGTTGTCCATATAGGATGATGTTTATTTTAATGATTGAAGGTACAAAAAAATATGCTATGAAAAAATTCCTTTCACAGGGCTTTCTGAATGCATTCGTGGTCAGTTTGTAAATAGAGTTGAAAAACGATCAATGGGTAATTTATCAACTTCAAGTGTTATTTAATCTTACTTGAATTAAGCCGAATATTAATGGTGCCAAATATAAAACTCATTTAAAGCCTAATCCAGATTGTTAGGTTTAATCTAACTAGGTCCTGCGGTAGTATCAAATTCTATTGGATGATAATCACCAGATGATGTGTCGTTAATATCCAGATCAATAATTTCAGGAGTTTGCCAAACCGGTTTTTGTTGTTTGAAGTTATACATAAAGAAGAGATTTTTATAATATTTAAAGTTACAAAAATATGCTAAAAACAATGTATTTCCTTGTATTTTTCTCTTCCTTTAGGAGTAATATACTTCTCTCCGGATATGAGCCATGCATGTGCAACGAGCTCCTTACCATTTTTGAACTGTAATCCCAGATACATTACGGAACCTATATTTCTTCGCTGCAACATAAACCTTGCGGAGAATGATTTTACCAGACAGATATTTTTCCAGATAGCCAGCTTGTTAGCCCTGAAAACGGCATCGCGGATTTTTATCAGTAATATAGGATCAGCAACCGCTGTCATTGACTCTGAGGGATACATTCTCTTTATGCAATATCTGAAAGGTAGCATCAGGAATACCTTTGAAAAATACAAAAAGAATGTCGCTTCCATAAACAGCAACTTTTCATCCAGCGGGAGTTGTATGAACTTACGAATCAAATTCACCCTTTTTAATTATATCGCATTGAACCGCCTTATCTAAGAATATCTGAGCTTCTTGTATACATTGAACTTCTGTAACATCAAATTCTGAGAGAAGAATAGCTGTTATTTCACTCAGACTTTTAGGACTTTCCAATATATCCCAGATTTTTTTTCCAACCGGATTCAATCCGTAATACTTCCCTTTCTCGATATGCATCATCACCTGGTTATTATCCAGCTCTCCGTCTATAATCTGATCGTTTCTTCTGTATTTTTCCATATTCCTGTTTATTTCTATATTTTAATTTCCCCTATGTCGTTGACATACCCGAACTCCTTCATAATATCAAAGTTGTACTCAACTATACTTCTGATTTGTTTCCCGGAAAGATACTCTTTGTAGTTTCCAATTTTCCCTTTCCAAAAAAAACTTTTACACTTCTGCATTTTTTCTTTAAATCCATCTTCCTGCTCCATCTGCTTTAACAATTTAAAGTCGCTATTTATAATCGCTCTCTCCAACCGTTCTTCACAATATTCCAATCCAAGAAACTTTACGATGGACCCAAATGTGGCAAAAGGATCGGTAAGCATATCTTCATAACGTACAATTAGCATGGGTATGAGTTTTTGCTCCTTCCAGCTTTTAACATGGCTCTGCCAAGACATAAGTTTCTGACAAAGTTGCCCGGCTTTCTTACCTGCCATACATGCCTCTTCGTTTAATATGAAATTTACCGTCGAGCTGACTTCTTTCGCGCCATGATTTGCATACGAGATACATACATCTAATGGATTGCGAATAAAATACACAGCACATTTACTCACATCTGCCGGGAAAATGGGCACCCCTTCGGTATTGAGAGTATATGCATCATGTGTTTTCTTGAAACAGATCTTACCTGTAATTTCTGCATCCTGTGAGATGGTCCGGTAAACATCGGGTCTGTAGAGATCTACTTCATCAAAGGTCATTTCAAAGGGATTTAGCGATGTCTCCTCTTCAAAAGCTACAGCATCGCTTGATATGGGTGTAGATTCAATCTCTTGCAACGATACAGGCTTGTCAGTATCTCTCTGGTAATTAGCCAAAAACATACGGAACCATGTATTTCCCGATTTTGGATATGATACGAGCCAAACCAGGTTCTTCATCAGACAATCTGTTGCTTAATAAAATTCATAGTGTCATATATACTACATATCTGCGGGCGTATCACCTGGGTAATCCTGATTTGTTGCGCGAGCTTGCAGAGTTGTTTAAAATATGCTTTACTTGTTTCAGGCATTCCTTTCAGATATGATTTCCTGTAAATCTGATTGCGCAATACATTGTATTTAGCCATCCCACTTAATTCATTCACCTTGAATATATCTTCATTGTGTTTAGCCAGGATAAATATATGGTTAAGAGGTTGTTCTGTGAGCATCTTCTCAGGAAGAGAAATATAAAATTTATCCATCGACGGTCTGATTCTCTGCAAGTTGTCATTCTTTATATTCAGGCTTCGAAGAGAATCGTCCCAAAGTTTTATTTTGGTTTTAATTGGAAGAATTGTTGTTACCGATTCTCCAATCTGCACAGGTGTAATATCGTCATTGATAAAACGACCTCCGTTCTGACAGAAAGCTGTTGTAACTGAAGACTTTCCTGACCCTGAAAGGCCAGAGATAATTATACCTTGCCCATTATATTCAAAGGAACAACCGTGAAAAGGAAGAATACCTTTCTGATGAAGTACCGCACCCAGAACAGAACCATTCAAAAATAGTTTAATTGACTCAATATCTGCGTTTTCATGTGGATGAACATGCACTCTGTCGCCATTTTGCACACGGTAGCTTGCAACATTACGAACATTTATAAAAAAATCACTCTCTTTTATTTCAAGGTGAGGACGAAAAAAAAGAGGGCAAGAAAGTTTCTCCAACTCAGCTGTTACAACATCAACTGCAACAGAATCAACATAAAAATCCAAATCCATCATATTATATCGGTAATGAATAAAGCAATTTGCAGATATTGTTAATATTAAAGCATAAAATTATACAAAAATTCGTAAAAAATTCAACCTTGCCACAGTTTTTGGCAAGTTATTCATTCATTGGGAGTTACTGAGGCAATTTTCGTAGCTTGGGTTATTCCCGCGCACCCCAAGCCCAAAATCAAAAAATAGTATCTGCAATGCCCATACAAACAGCTACTTGCCAAAAACTGTGGCAAGGTGTTACCTCAGCATCCTCACCACATCATAAAAGCTTTCATGGGTGACTGATGAAATTTGGCGATAGGTTGCGCTTCCATGATCCTTTAAGATTCGCATAGTTCTAATCAGCTCATCATGCGAAATTTCGTTCAGTTTTCTTCCATTGAGTATGTAAGCCAAATTTGTTGACACTTCGTGATCTGTTGGTCTGATTATATGCTTCTCATTATAATGCTCTTTCATTTTATTGTTCTCTCTTTCAGATCCTTCCAATGACCAAAACTCTTTTAAATGACTTAATGCGCTTAAATGCAGATGGTTATTTGATTTAAACAGGTAATCGTTCACCAAGTTGCTTACATCTATAAATTTACACAAATTATTGTAGTAACCCTTCTTTATAAAATGGTAGGAGCTCCACCGATATTTGGTTATGTTTTCACAAATTCCCGCCCTTATCGGGTTTGTAAGTATGTATAAGTAATTATATTGAAGATACTCCTCATTATCAATTAATTTGCTTGAGAAAGGACTGTTGAAAAGTTGCCCGCTCATCCCTTTGCGCTTGTTGTACCACTGATTAAAGCTCATCAGCAGAGACCGCATAAATGCATTCAATGCGCGTGTATATATCTGTAAATGAACATGATTGTCCATCAGTACAAAAGCAGATACAACGGTCTCATTCTTCTCGGCGGACCTTTGGCATCGCTCAAGAAAACCCACAAAATCGGTAGTATCATAAAAAACGTTATACCGGTTGCTCCCCCTTATCCAAACGTGGAAAAAGCCAACCTGCGCCCGCCTGGGCTCATTTGCTACAACCACTGAACTTTCAAAATTTTCAACCGACACCGATACAGACTTATCGGCAGCACTCACTAACGCAGAAATATCCTTCATCACAACCCCTCCCACAAATTTTCTGGCGCAATTTACAAAAAAAGCAAGAACCAAAAAAACACCTTGCCACAGTTTTTGGCAAGTGATTAATAATTAGGCTAATAAAAGAAGCGTATTTTTTTCTTGTTACCAAATCTCAATAAATGGTATCTTCAATAGCCACAATACTAGCCACTTGCCAAAAACTGTGGCAAGGTGCGGTGCTGCTGGCCAAATTCCTAAATAGAATCAGGCCAAACAGCTAAGTAAAAATCAGCCAAATTCCTAAATATTCCGATAGAAAATTTTGTGTATTGACTGATATTACGCATCTTTGCGACAGAATTCAAAAAACAATTTATGAGGGAATATAAAAATAGAATCGCTGATCGTATTCTAAAAGATAAATTGGAGGCAATGGGAGCGGTCTTGATAGAAGGGCCTAAAGCTTGCGGCAAGACTACTACAGCAGAACGGCAAGCCAAAAGTATTCTTTACTTGGCAGATCCGCAAACAAAAACGCAGAATTTGCAAATGGTTGAGACGAATATAACTATGTTGCTTGAAGGTAAAACACCAAGATTGATTGATGAATGGCAATTGGCACCTAAATTTTGGGATGCCATCCGATTTGAAGTTGACCATAGAAATGAAGATGGCCAGTTTATGCTGACCGGATCTGCAGTACCGGTTTCCACAGATGATATCCAACATACAGGAACGGGACGTTTTGGATGGATTACAATGCGCCCAATGAGTCTTTGGGAATCTGGAGAATCTACTGGAGGTATTAGTCTTGCTGAACTTTTTCAGTCTCCCGGACAAATTGGTGCCACTAATAATCTTTCTTTTGAACAACTTGCATACGTTGTTTGTCGTGGAGGTTGGCCGAAAGCAATTCTTAAAAAAACGGAGAAGGCCGCACTTATACAGATTGAAGAATATTTTGAAGCGATTACACGTTCTGATATATCGCGAGTAGATAATGTCAATCGCAATCCGGAACGTGCAAAACGGCTCATGCGTTGTTATGCAAGACATCAAGGCACACAATCCAGTATTGCCACTATATTAGCGGACCTTTCAGTGAATGAGACTGACAGCCTGAGCGAAGCGACCATTGATTCCTATCTCACAGCCTTGCGGAAAATTTTTGTAATCGAGGATATGCCTGCATGGAACCCGAATCTTCGTTCCAAAACAGCCATTCGCACTTCAGATACACGTTATTATACAGACCCGTCTATTGCGACAGCTGCACTTGGATTGGGGCCAAAAGACTTAATCAATGACTTAAAAACCTTTGGACTATTTTTTGAAACTTTATGCGTTCGCGATCTCCGTGTCTATGCCGATGCGTTGGGTGGAACTGTTTATCATTACAGAGATAAGAACGGATTAGAATGTGATGCTGTGGTTCACTTGAGAAATAGCTCTTTTGGACTAATTGAAATCAAGTTAGGCGGCGATAAGTTGATAGAAGAAGGTGCGCGAACCCTCACAGCCTTAACTGAAAAAATTGACACCAACCGGATGAAAACACCTGCCTTCCGTATGATACTTACTGGAGTTGGTGAATATGCATATAGACGAACAGATGGAATATATGTAGTACCTATCGGCTGTTTGAAAGATTGACACCCTACAGGCTCCAGTAAACCATCTCTTTGATTTTGCCTCGGTAGAGGCCTTTGATGTCGGCCAGGACGGCCTGAGGAGTGGTGAGGGATCGGAAGTATGCTTCGTCCAGAGAGTGATATTCACGGTGAGAGACGGCCACCACAACGGTGTCGTATTCGTGAAGCATTGGTTTTTCGATTATAGAGATGCCGTATTCATGAAGAACCTCAGAGGCAACGGCACGAGGATCCACCACATCTACAGATACACCGTAGTCGAGCAGTTCGTTTATTATATCCATAACTTTGGAGTTGCGGATATCGGAGACATCCTCCTTGAAGGTTATGCCCATCACAAGCACCCTGGCGTTCATAATATTCTTGCCAAGACGGATCATCTCCTTTACCAGCTTCTTACCAATGTAACCACCCATGGAGTCATTCACAAAACGACCGGAGTTAATAACCTGAGGATGATACTTAAGCTGATGAGCCTTGTGGACAAGATAGTAAGGATCGACCCCTATACAGTGACCGCCAACCAACCCGGGATAAAACTTAAGGAAGTTCCATTTAGTGCCCGCAGCATCCAGAACATCAAAGGTATTTATCCCAATGCGGTTGAAGATAATAGACAACTCATTCATGAGAGCAATATTGACGTCACGCTGCGTGTTCTCAACAATCTTACCGGCCTCGGCCACCTTAATGTTTGGAGCACGGTGAACCCCCGCCTTAACAACTAATTCGTATACCTTGGCAACAACCTCAAGCGCCTCGGCGTCGCACCCCGAAACAATCTTGACAGTATTTGTAAGCGTATGGACCTTGTCACCCGGGTTTATCCTTTCAGGAGAGTAACCAACCTTGAAGTCGACACCAGACTTAAGCCCCGACAGCTTCTCCAGCAACGGAACACAATCCTCCTCGGTGCAACCAGGATACACCGTAGACTCATAAACAACGTAGTCGCCCCTCTTAAGTACGGTGCCCACAGTTTTGGTAGCACCCAGCAGTGGTTTGAGATCCGGCATATTAGCATCATCAATAGGAGTGGGCACGGCCACAATATAGAACGACGCCTCCTTAAGCACCTCAAGAGAAGAAGTATAAGTAATATCAGCATTAAGGAAAGCCTCATCGGCCAGTTCGCCGCAAGGGTCACTCCCGGCTCGCATCTTAGCGAGACGCCCCTCATTTATATCAAACCCTATAACAGAAATTTTCCTGGCAAATTCGAGAGCAATGGGAAGACCCACATAACCCAACCCGACAACAGCGAGTTTGGATTTTTTAGAGAGAAGATTGTTATACATATGTTGATTTATTTATTACTCAAAAATGGCATCTGCAAAGCCCATACAAACAGCTACTTGCCAAAAACTGTGGCAAGGTGCCCCGTGGTGGCATATAAGGGAAGGTTCGTCATCCACGACTCTAATTTATAATCTTTCAAAGAGATGCGAATAGCAGTTTTGGGGTTGTTCTTTTGACAGAATAGTTTGAAACTCGTTGATTTTAGATTTTCACCAGCTTTAACTTCGATTGGAATAATTTCGTTATTTTCAGTTTGTACGAGAAAATCAACCTCGTATTTACTGTTTTCAAATGTATGATAATAAATAAACAATAAGTCATTTAAAATCAATTGTTGAAACACATACTGCTCTGCTAATGCACCTTTGTATTCCGAAAATATCGCATCGCCATTTGCGATTGTTTTTGCGTTAAGATTCGACATAGCTCCCAATAATCCCACATCGTTGTGGAATAGTTTGAAAGCCGACAGTTCCTGATATGCAACCAATGGCAAAGCTGCTTTGGTTGTATTATACACCTTATGTAAAAGCCCTGCATCTGTCAACCATTGAATAGCAAGTTCAAAATCCTTAGCCCTCGCACTTTCTCTGATTACCCCATAAATGAATTTTTTATTTTCTTTTGACAATTGTGCGGGAATACTGTCCCAAACCATATTTATCCGAGGTAAAATTTCTTTAGGAGCATGTTTTGAAAAGTCGTTCCGATAGGAAGCAATTATTTGCCTCTGAAGTCTACGAACATTTTGCCAATCGCGATTTTCAATAAAATCTTCAACCACTTCAGGCATTCCTCCTACATACAAATAATATCGTAAATAGTTGATTAGTTTATTGTTGAAAAAGTTAAGGGTTGCAAAATCTCTCTTTTCAAAAAGTTCTGCTATCGCTTTTTCGCCCAAAGCAAGCAGAAACTCATAAAATGACATTGGATAGAGCTTCATAAAATCAACTTTTCCAACAGGAAACGACTCGTCGGGGTGAATGCCTACGCCCAAAAGAGAACCTGCAGCAATAATATGGTACTGAGGAGAATCTTCATAAAGATACTTCAATGCTGTAATACCTTTTGGTGCCGCCTCAATTTCGTCAAAAATAATAAGAGTGTCTTCCGGATTAATTTTAAGATTACAAAAGGCATTCAGTACAGTAATAATTCTATCTGCGTCAAAATCAACCTCAAACAAATTTTTTGGAGCATTTGGGTGTTCAAAATTGACATACGCCATTTGTTTGTATTCAGTTTTGCCAAACACTTTCAAGAGAAACGTTTTCCCAACTTGTCTCGCGCCAAGAAAAACAAGTGGTTTACGCTTTGCTGATAATTTCCACTGTATTAATTCATTAATCTTTATACGATACATATTTCTCTCGTTATTCCACTATAAAGATACACATTCCTCTCCGATTATCACTAAAAATATACACTTTTCTCTAGTTAGACTTCCAAAAGGTGTTTCACCGGTTGTCTAAAAAGTGCTTCACCTGCTATCTATAAATGGTATTTTCAACAGCCATAAAACCAGCTACTTGCCAAAAACTGTGGCAAGGTGTTATTGATGCAGCTTAAAGTACCTAACCATAAAGCCAATATATATTGTTCCCATTACTGAGGCGGCGATCAGGAAATACCAGGAACTATTTGCTTTGAATATAAAATATCCTGCAATAACCACTACTTGTGCTGCCATATAAAGCAGAGAAACATATAAATGGGGTATATGAAGTTCATTAGACATAATCTGATACATATGCTTTCTGTGAGCTACAAAGATGTTCTCCTTTAAAATCAGACGATGGACTATGGTCAAGACTGTGTCCACACCATAGACAAGAAGAATTATAATGTATGAAATGTCGTGTTCTTGTACAATCAGTTTACACAAAAGAAAGACTATGATAAAAGCTATACTTACAGACCCCACATCGCCGGCAAAACATTTGGCTCGTTTACGGAAGTTGAAGAAATTAAAGACTAACAGCGAGAGCAGAACTATGTAAATAAGGTAATTATCGATGAATGGAACAATGTAGTTGTTTATATACCAGAATGAGGCCATCACAACTACACTGTAGCCGCCTGTCAGTCCATTTATACCATCCATGAAGTTATAGGCATTAATTATACCTGTAGATAGAATCAAAGCGACAAAAGTATAGTACCAAGGCATAGAATAGAGACCGCAATCGTAGAACATAAGAAGCATAGCCACGAAGTGAAACACAATCCTCACCCTTGACTGGATAGTCTTAATGTCGTCAATAAAACTTATGACCGCAATAATTGAGAGGCCAAGGGCAAACAAGGGATAGTTAAAGCCTAATACAAAGAAATAGAGTGCAGCCCCAATATAAAAGACAATACCCCCACCTCTGAGGGTAATGTGTTTATGAGAACTCCTCTCATTTGGCTTGTCTATAATGTTATAGTGTTCTGCTATCTTAAAATATACGAGAATAGATATTATAAGCAAGCCAAGAATTGATACAATCATAGAAATTATGTGTTTTTAAATGAAGCTAAAGTTCTTGCCATTCCATCACTTGCTTTAACAGGTAATCGGTCAACCCCAATAGCTCGCTTTATTTTGTCGTTTGAGACAACGTAATTCTCTGTCAGTTTCTGCAAGCGAAAAGTATTGAAGGGCAGATGCAAAAGGTTGCCCAATTTAGCAAGACTATTAATCAATCCTTTGCTAATATTAAGTATACAACTCTTTTTGCCAACAGAAAGGGAAATAAGCTCAATTAACTGATTTGTAGACAAAGGTTCATCGTCGGCAATGTGATATATGCCAGACTCAATATCTTTAATTATAAGTTGTTCAATAATAAAGGATAAATTATCGATAGATGTAAAAGACCGCTTGTTGTCAAATGAACCTAAAGGCCATGGAATACCCTTGCTGACAAGATTATACAACAAATTCAAATTGCCTCTATTGCCGGGACCATGTATCATACAAGGTCTTAGGATATAAACTTTTTTTCCTGCAAGCTTATCAGCATTATTAGCCATTTTTGATAAAATATACTCCTCTGCCTTAAGCTTGGACTCACCATAAGGACCAACAGGGTGGGGGATAACATCTTCTGAAAAAGGGTCGCCCGATACTTTTTCTGCAGCAGCCTTAACCGAACTGAAGAAGATAAACTTACTGGCAGCAGATTCCAGAAACTTATCAAATATATTCTGAGTAAGTCCGACATTTATATCAAAATAACTTTGGCTATCCGAGATATTTCTGGTGTCGTGCGCTTTGCCGGCAAGATGAATGATAGTATCTATGTGGTTTATATCTAATTCTGCCAATTCATTCCAATGATATGCTATCTTGAATTCCTTATCTGGGATTTTGCCAAGATCAAGAGATTCACATGAAAATCCATACCCATAAAGATTTTTAACTAAATTAGTTCCAACAAAACCAGAGGCCCCAGTAATTAGGATAGACATATATAATTAATATTGTTAAACAGTCGAATTAATTTATTAATACTTGATTAAGTGGTTAAAATATTAATTAATTTTTCCAGCAAAATTTCTTTTGAAAAATTTTTAAAATAATATTTTTTTGCATTGTTGCCCTTTATTAAGAGATTTTCTTTAGTTTCATCAAATGCAATCATTGCTTTATTCGCAAGGTCGGCATAATCACCAGCAGATACAGTATAACCACATTGTGCTTCATCTACAATTTGGGATCCAATCCCATTCATCATTGCAAGAATAGGCTTACCAAAAGCCATATAAGACTGAACCTTGGAAGGAATAGTTAAGGTGAAGATAGGTTCATTTTTTAAAGTAATTAACATTATGTCTGATTGTTTAAAAAAACTTGGCATATCTTCAATAGGAGATCTTCCTAGGAAATGAACAGTTGATTGCAGATTCCTCCTTTTAACCTCAGATTCTGCCCATATTTTTTTTCGCCCGTCTCCAATAATTATCCATTTTATCTCATGTTTATCTTTTGTAATTTCTGCTGCTTTGATTATCGACTCAAAGTCTTGAGCTTCACCTATATTTCCAGCAAACATAATCTTAAAACCAGAAGGTAAAATGGTTGAGTTTTTTCCATTTTCAATTAAAGAATTATCTAAAAACAAATCTTCTGCCCAATAAGGTAAGTAATAAATTTTTTCTTTTACACAATTTTTTTCTAATACGCTTGTTTCAAACGCTTCTGATTGTATAAGAATTTTATCAGCGTATCTATATATGAATTGTACCATTCTTAATAGTTGTCGTAAAATATATGGATTCTTTATTTTACCGGCAGCAGTTATACTTTCAGGCCATAAATCTTGTATCCAAATAATAGAGGTGCTTTTATAAAGTTTCTTATGCAAAAGAGCAGGCAATGCTTGAGTTATTGGAGAAACAGCAAAAGTAAAAGTAATGTCATACTTTTTCCTAGAGAATAAAACAAATAGCGATGCATAAAAAACAAATGATAAGTAATTAAGACTAAGCCTAAAACCCTTCCCTTTGCCCCTAGATACGATTGGAACTCTATGAATTTTAATTCCATTGTAAATATCTCTCGTATGACTAAAAAAACTATATCCTTTATAATAGTTGCCGGATGGATAATTTGGAATACCAGTTAATACTTCTATCTCAAAGCCTTTGTTATGTAATTCATTAGCTAAATCATTAATTCTGAATGTCTCTGGCCAGAAATATTGACTAACTATTAAAACTTTCATATGTAAGCTGTTTATTATTTTAACTTAAGAAATTATTTATTCTTTGAATAAAATGTTTTTGCCCATTCTACATATCCATCTATACCAAACTCTAAATCAACTGTTGGAAAATAGTTAATACTATGTTGAGCCATACTAATATCAGCCAAACTATGTAAAACATCGCCAGATCTTTGACTCCCATATTCAATTCTCACTGATTGTTTGTAATTTTTCGTTATTATTTCCACAAGTTTATTAATAGTGACTCTTTTTCCGCTTGCAATATTAAATGCTCCATTTATACCAATTGAGTCTGCCGCATTAATATTTGCTTGAACTACATCATCAACATGAACAAAATCTCTTGTTTGTTCACCATCACCATAAATAATAATTGGCTCATTATTAAACATTTTATACACAAAGATAGGAATTACATTACCATATGCATCATAACGTTGGTTTGGGCCATAAACATTGAAATACCGAAGACAAACAGCTTCAATATTATACAATTTTGCGTATGCGAGACAAAGTTTTTCTTCACATAATTTTGTGCATCCATATGGAGAGTCTGGCTCAATCGGATGGTCTTCTTTAATAGGCAGAGTTTTAAGTTCGCCAAATATCCCGGCAGAAGAAGATGTGACAATTTTTCTTACCCCCTCTTTTCTAGCAGCTTCCAGTAGATTTAGAGTGCCAATAACATTAATTTGGGCATCAACTAATGGAAAATCAATTGAACGTTTATTTCCAACAGATGCAGCTAAGTGAAATACTACTTCGGCACCCTTAATTGCTTTTTTAACAGTTGATTCATCTCTAATATCTCCCTCAATTATATTAACATTTTTTAAAGAACTCAGGTTTGACCGATAACCTGACATAAAATTATCTAACACGGTTATTTCATTTCCTGTTTCAAATAAACGTTTGACCAAATTTGATCCTATAAAACCGCAACCTCCGGTAACAACTACTTTAGTATGTCTCATAAATATATATAATTTTCATGAAGCATTATTCACTCCATACAACACGTTTAACATAGTCTGAATAACTCAATATTATTCTAACAATCTTGCTAGAAACATTTGGCATCGAGTAGTCATATACCTGTCTAAAATTTCTTTCTGTACCAATTTTTTGATTTACTAATTCAGAAATACCTTGTAAAATTCGCTCAGTATTAAATCCAACCATCATTACTGATGCTTCCTCCATTGATTCTGGACGTTCATGAGTTTCACGTATATTCAATGCTTTAAAATTGAGAATTGATGACTCCTCACTTATAGTTCCGCTGTCAGATAATACAACAAATGAATTTAGTTGGAGTGCATTATAATCAATGAAACCGAGTGGTTTTAAGAATTGGACAAGAGAGTGGACTTCTATTTGCCTTAATTCAATCATCTTACGCGTTCTAGGATGGGTGCTTACAATGATTGGATAACCATATATTTCTGCTAATAAATTTAATGAAGAAATAAAACCATTAAAGTTCTTTTCACTATTAATATTTTCTTCTCTATGAGATGAAACTACAAAATATTTTTCTTTGGCAAGATTAAATCGCGTCAAAATATTTGAATCTTCAATTTTTTTGAGATGCTTATGTAAAACTTCAAACATTGGGCTTCCTGTTTTTATGATACGATCTGGAAGAATTCCTTCCCGAAGTAGATATTCCCTTGCGATATCACTATATGTTAGATTAATATCACTTATATGATCTACTATTTTACGATTACTCTCTTCCGGCACCCGCTGGTCGAAACACCTGTTGCCCGCCTCCATATGGAAAATAGGAATGTGTCTTTTCTTGGCAGCAATAGCACAAAGGCATGAATTTGTATCACCTAATACCAGAAAAGCATCGGGCTTTACCTCCTCTAAAACCGGATCGATATTAATAAGTATCAAACCGGCAGTTTCTGTAGCATTCTTCCCCGCTGCATTAAGAAAGTAGTCGGGCTTTCTGAGTCCCAGATCCTCAAAGAAGATCTCATTAAGTTCATAATCATAATTTTGGCCCGTATGAACCAAAACATGATCTATTGCCTCTGAAGCATCCAGCTTTTGTAATACGCAAGAAAGTCTGATAATTTCCGGACGAGTTCCAACAACAGTAAGTACTTTTAACTTTTTCATTTATACCTCCTCAAAAAATGTATCCCCATCTTCAGGGTTAAACCATTCGTTAATCCAAAATTGTGTATATAATTCATCATCACCTATATTAGTAATGCTGTGAGTGTGCCAGACAGGCATGTCTACATAGGAGGGCTCATTTCCGTCAAGAAAGAAATTCAAAACTTCATCTGTTCCAATTTTCCGGAGTTGAATTCTGGCTTTTCCCTTTATAACTGTAAATCGTTCAATTTTACGAGTATGAAAATGATTTCCTCTGGTTATACCGGGAAAAGTAGTTGAAAACGAAACTTGCCCTCCAATCCCAGTTTTTACAGTTTCAACAAATGCACCACGTTCATCAGATTTCTGTACTAATTTAACAGGGAAGCAACTTTGATAATCTATATAGCTTCTAAAGGTATTAAAAAGGTTAATCTCATTAATATCTTTTAGTTCCGGAATAATTCCCTTAGTAGCGTATAGTGTTTGAAAACTCTCAAAAAGTGATAATATTGCCGAGACCTTTTTTTCAAAGTCATGGGGAACTTCTATTTTACTGATAGTTTCCGGCATTGTAGTTTTTATCTTGTCAACTATAAACCGGCATAAGGTTCCAACATAAATTAGCTTTATATCTCCATCTACCTGGATTGTTGGTTTTTCATTATTAATTAGCTGATGAGCGAAAGTTGCAATAAAGGTATTGTAATAAGGTGCTGAAAACGGTCCATAGACATTTGGTACAATCAATCCTGTAAACGATGCTTGGTTTCTGGAGGCCCACTGTTCTAGCAATTCTCTGCCTTCGCGTTTTGACCTTCCATAAAGATTCTCTCTATCCTCTTGAGTAGAAGATGAAAATAGGATATGTGGCTTGACAGATTCATTTTCCAATGCGGATATTAGCTTCTTTACAAGATTAATGTTGGTTTCATAAATAACTTCGGGATTAGAGTGGCGGTTCATTGCAGCCAGGTGAACAATAACATCGCATTCCCTAACAAATGAACGAAGTTTATCATCATCAGAAAAATAGCTGTCTGAAAATGGAACCCTTTCAAATTCCTTGTCAAGTCCGAGAGTATTAAAAAGAGATGTACCAACAAAACCGGCTTGCCCGGTAATTCCAATTCGTATCATAGACTCAGGTCTTCTTTTATCAAATCTAGTTTAACAAGCAGCTGCTTCATGCCCTCAATATCCAATCTATTTGTATTGTGAGAATGGTAATCTTCAATTATAGATAACTCCTCTTGCCCTTCAACAAAGTATTTATCGTAATTAAGGTCACGATTATCGGCAGGTATTCTAAAGTAGTCGCCCATATCTATACTCTTTGCCATCTCTTCGCGCGTTACCAGTGTTTCATAAAGCTTCTCACCATGACGGGTCCCAATTATCTTAACCTCAGTATCTGTTTTGTAAAGCTCTATCAAAGATTTAGAAAGTGTGTCAAGTGTAGCAGCAGGGGCTTTCTGTACAAAAAGATCACCATTCTTGCCATTAACAAAAGCATACAATACAAGGTCCACTGCGTCATCGAGGGTCATCATGAACCGTGTCATATTAGGATCGGTTATGGTAATGAAACTTCCTGCCTTAATCTGCTCCATCCATAGTGGAATAACAGAACCACGACTTGCCATTACATTACCGTATCTTGTGCAACAGATTGTGGTTTTAGAGTCAGATCCTAGCTGCCTTCCCTTTGCAATTGCAACCTTTTCCATCATCGCCTTGCTAATACCCATGGCATTTATAGGGTAAGCGGCTTTGTCGGTACTAAGCACCACAACGTTTTTAACGCCATGTTCTATAGCAGAATCAAGAACATTCTCAGTCCCCATTACGTTGGTCTTTACGGCTTGCATTGGAAAAAACTCACAAGAAGGAACTTGTTTTAGTGCCGCTGCATGAAAAACATAATCTACGCCGCTCATTACACCATCAACCGATCTTTTATCACGAACGTCGCCAATGTAAAACTTCACCTTACTATTCTGAAGATTGTGCCTCATGTCGTCCTGTTTCTTTTCGTCACGTGAGAAAATACGTATCTCTTTGAAACTGTCGTCATTTATAAAACGACGCAAAACAGCGTTTCCAAAGGAGCCGGTTCCACCGGTTATTAACAGAATGCTGCCTTTCGGGATATTCATTATATATATAGTTTTATTATTTTACCTGTTAAGAAAATACTTGCTCAGAAGTATGGATTTTTCTACGTTTGTTGGATAGTTTATGAGAACTGCCCGGAATTTTCCTTTGAACACAAATAAGCTACCCGCTGCCACTCCTATTATGCCATGTTGTTGAATTACATCTCCAATATCATCCATAGTGCCTGCTCCACCCATTACTGTTAATGGAATATTGACGACATCCCTTATATTATTGATAATATTCATGTCGTATCCTTTCATAACTCCTTCATGGTCAATTGAATTAACGACAATTTCACCAGCCCCCAGACTCTGCATTTTTATAGCAAATGAAACAGGATCAATACCAGTTGCTTTTGTGCCATTAAGAGTATAAAGTTCATATTTGCCACCAAATATTTTTTTCTTTATGTCCAATACCACAACAACGCTTTGATTTCCTACGCGTTCTGCTAATTTGCTTACTATATCAGGATTCTCAATTGCGATTGAACTGATTGCAATTTTTTCAACACCAAGGCTGAATATTTTCTGAGCCTGTTCTACTGTTTTGATACCACCCCCATAGCAAAAAGGCATCCTGCATTCAATAGCAAGATTTTCAATCATCTTATAATCTGGTTCTCTCCCTTCTCTTGATGCATCAATGTCAACAACAATAAGTTCATCCACCTCTTTCTCATTAAAAATCTTTACGGCATTAATGGGGTCCCCAACATACTTAGGATCCTTAAACTTTGTTGTTTTTACAAGTCCTTTGTTGTGGACCAATAAACAGGGTATAATTCGAGGATAGAGCATCTCTAGATTTTTGCAAAATTATGTAATAATTGGATTCCGTTTGAATGACTTTTTTCCGGGTGAAACTGAATCCCGTATATATTGTCGCAATTAACTGCACTAGCATATGTTATGCCATATTCAGTAGTTGAAATGACCTCTTCCTGCTTATTGCAGACGAAGTAATAAGAGTGAAGGAAATAAAACCTCGACTCATTGTCAAAACCATCCAATAATAAGTTATCTTTTACTGGACTTATACTGTTCCACCCCATGTGAGGCAAGCGTGTTTTATATGGAATTTTGTCAGTATCAAATAATTTTACGTCTCCGTCTATCCATCCCAGACCGGGAAGTTTACCTTCGTCACTAGACTTTGCGAGTATCTGCATTCCAACACATATTCCAACAACAGGAACTTTATTTTCAAGAACTTGTTTTTCAAGCTCATCGCGCATTCCTGAAGCATTCAACTGCGACATTGCATAATCAAAAGCTCCAACTCCGGGAAGGATTATTTTTGTTGCATCTTTAATATCCTCACCAACACGAGCAATCTTTGTTTTAATATTCAAACGCTCATAAACATTTACAAAGGCCCTTATATTGCCAAGACCATAATCAATAATAGTAATCATTTCTGCCGTTTCTTTACTTTTTCTACTCCAAGCAAGTTTAAAACTCTAGCCCCCATTCTAAAAATATTCTGCTGATTTTTATAATCCCAGTAATATTTTTTTGGCATATTAAAATATTGACGAAGTTCCTCCGGTGTTATACCTAGTTTAGTTGCAATGTAGTTAAATTCATCGTTGATAGTATCGGGGTTATATGCTGGTTTCATAAGCTCCTTGAGAGCATTTTCTCGTGTCATTTGTCCAGTTAAGATTAGGCTAGAGAAATATATTCTTCGTGTATCATAACCGAAACGTTCAGGTAGCCAATAACTTTCATAGAATCGGGTAAAAATAGATTCTCCATGTTTTATAGAATATGGTTTCCAATTATATTCCTTTTTTAGAAACTCAATAGCATCATTTTTAATGTATGGGATATAATTCAATGGTTTAATTACTTCTACTCCTTTTATGTATCGAAGGTATATTTTATGCCAATATATTGAACTAAATGGATATGTGTGCATTTTAACACTTCCATATTTTTTAATTATATCTTTAATCTGCACCATATCAGTTCCATAGTAAATCCATTGCATAGGGTGTTGAACACATTCAGTAGAAAAGTTACCACCATTTAATATATATTTGATTTTATGTTTTTCTGCAAAATGGTATAGTGTTGCAATAAAAGCGTGATCTTGAGGTATATCCAGATGTGGAACACCTGATTTAAAGAATGCCAATTGTAAATCCTTCATTTCCTCCCAATTAATCACCTCAGTATAAAGATCTAAGCCAAGTTTGTTGATCATAACATTTATATTATGAACTGCTAATTCTGAATTCCATCCACCATCAACATGAAAAACTAAAGGACGCAGCCCAAACTCTTTTATAGCCATATGTAGCAGAAATGAGCTATCTACCCCACCACTTATTCCAAGGATACAATCAAACTCTTTGTTTTTACCATTTTTTTTGATATTGTCAATGATTATTTTTAAAGCTTTTTTCCCTTTATAACCAGTTTGCCAACTGGATTCTACATGATTTTTGAAATCATAACAATGGTCACAGGTGCCATTAGTAGTATCGAAAGCAATGTTGGCATCCGATGTATCCATAACACATTTAGTGCATATTTGGTATTTAGTCGATTGCATGTTATATTGTTTTGTTATTTTGAATAAACTATTATGAAATATTGAATCATAAAGCTAGTAAATTAAAATTTTCTTGATAGATTATTGGGTCATTTAAAATTAATAATGAAGTTTTTATTCTTTGCTCTCTTTGTCCCTCTCTTAATCGTGGTGATATTGAATAAAGATCCTGAATAGTTTCAATAAATTTCTTTTTATCTTTAAGATTCAAATCCCATCCCAATCCTTTTGTAGACAGGTCTCTCCATGGCGTTTTATCACTTATTAAAACTGGGGTGCCTACTGAAAGAGCCTCTGCTATTGAATGGCCATAGTTTTCAGAAAATGATGGCATAAAAAAAAGATCATATTTAGCTAAAATCTGTTTAACATTTTCTTTTCTAACTAAACCCTTATAATTAACATTTATATTTGAAGGTAGTAAGGTTAATTTTTTTTGACAAAGTTCCCAAATATCAATATCTTCAATTGGACCATATATGTCATACTGGATGTTAATATCAGTTATTTCTTTTAATACATCAAATGTGAATTGGATATTTTTATCTTTAGAGATTCTAGCTAAAAATATTATTTTAAGATAATCATTTTCATTTAAGTTGATGTTTTTTATAATAGTTGGAGTATCAGTATTTGAAATGTTCCTCGCTACTTTAATTTTTTGGAGAGAAATATTCATGTTTTTAGAAATAAACTTTTTCTCAATTTCAGTTGTGGCATGCCAAGTAACACTTCTATAGAGGTTTAAAATTTTAGCTAATTTTATAAAAAGCTTTTTCTTTGTTTGTTTAAATTCTAATGCTTGCTCAAGCAATTCCCCTCTTGGTGCAACAATAATCTTTGTTTGACTAATAAAATTAAAACGTTGTGCTAAAACAATGAATATTGAAAAAAAAGGATCTAAAAAAGAGTTGACGTATATTATATCAGGATTAAGAGCTTTTATTTGCTTAATAATATGAAAAAAACAAGTTATGTCTCTTCGAATATACATTACCAAAGATTTATTATTGGGTAACCATGTTCCTACATTAATATTTGGATAAGGTTTTGCCTCATTCATATCTCTATCAGAAGTAATTATAAAAAAATTAAAATTATTAGCTAAACTACAAGTAAGATTAACAATAGATGTTAATGGTCCTCCTAGTTTTGTGCCGGGTAAATAATGGCTAATAAGAATTAATACATTTAATTTTTCTGTCATCCTAAATCAATTATGTTTGTCAAATCAGAATTATTCTGCGGTTTTACTTAATTATTAACTCATTTCGGAATGAATCCCAAGAAAATCTGTGACTTAGTATTGTGTGAAATAGCAAACGTTAATATCAGATTAAACCACATGAGAAAAGAAAGTTATTGAAAACAAATTAATGTATTGATGATATGTATTTTGCTGGATTGCCTGCTACAATTGAATTTTCAGGCACATTTTTAGTAACAACTGAACCAGCAGCAATAATGGAATTATCACCAATAATCTCAACTTTAGGTAATATTATAGAATTAGAACAAATCCATACATTATTTCCAATCCTTTTTTGTATTTTTTTTGGAACAGAATGGGGATTATAACCGTGAGTGTGAGTTAGAATTGTGACATTATCAGAGATTAATACATTTTCACCTACAAATAAATTTCCTGAAAAATCAAAATGACAAGATTTATTGATTTGGGAATTTGATTTAATTAAAAGAACACTGTCTGTAAATTCAGAATCAAATTGGCAATTTTTCCCAATTTGCACATTGTTTCCAATATAAATATTACCAGGGAATCTTAATATTACACCTTTTTGTATACTAACATTTTTACCACACTCTTTGAGATTATACTTCCAGAAGAAGCTAGATACTATTTCATAAAGACTAATATAACTGATATTTAAAGCAATTATCATAAATTTAGGAATTCCTAATAATGATATATTCCAGAGACGGCTTAAATGGCTCATTATATATATATATTTTTAGTTAATAAGTGTTCATGTGAACTATATTTTCCATCAAGAATTTCTAAAATTGTTTCGCGACCATTAATCCCTATTTTCTTTAGTAAATTTATATTGTTTAAAACTTCAAAAATAATTTTAGCTGATTCCTTACCTTTTTTAACAGGAATTTCTACGCAATTTTCACCATCCCTCATTATTCCTGAAATACCACCAACAAATGTTGTAAAAATAGGCAAGCCCGTAGCCATTGCTTCGTAAAGTACTCTAGGAAAACCTTCATTATGAGATGTGAAAATGAATGCATCTGCTTTATTATACTCAGCCATTAATATTTTTTTATTTGATACTTGACCATGTAATTTTATGCTATCTGACATTCCTAATGAGACAACTAATTTGTTAATTGTATCATATAAGTCTCCACCACCAATAATATTAATTTCAAAATTTACATCAAGTTTTTTTAAATATTCCGCAATTTCAATTAAATCAAAAATTCCCTTTGAGAATTCAACCCTACCTACAAAAAGGAAATTCCATTTATTTGGAATATTATATTCTCTCGAGTAAATAATATCTTCTTTTAAGATAGAAATCATAGGTTTGATGACGTCAACCTTGCTGCAATATTTAGTCAATGCTTTTTGGAATGAAGGAGTAATTGTTAGAATGAAGTCTGATTTTTTTAAAATTATTTTATCAAAGTAGTTCTGATTGTAAAACTGTCCTCTTACATATAATCCATATTTTTTCATTAAAACAATAGATATCAATGCACTAATACGTGACAATGTTCCCGGATAAAACAAATAAACGATATCGTTAATTGAAATCAAGTATAATAGCTGGAGTAATTGAAATGGATTTTTTATGCTTTTTAATCCTCTAAAAGATATTTTGTTTGCAATAAGCTCATAATTTTGCAAGTCATTATTGGGTTCATATTGAGAATAACGTTGGACAAAAACCATTTCATGTTGGATACTAACATTGTGTAAAAAACTGCCTGTATGGTTGTTAATATAAAACTCCCTGTTTTGAAAATTGCCAATGGAACCATTCCCAATAATTAATATTTTCATTCTTTAAATTTACTTATAGAATTTGATAAATCGAAATATTAAGCTAATATGAATTCAACAGTAAATAATATTGTGCTATCTATAAGTTTTCAAGAAAGGCAAGTATATTCCTTCCTTGGGATATGCAATCAAATTCTTTAAGTGCAATATTTCTTCCTGTCTCTGCAATTCGTTTTCTTTCAGAAGGACATGTAAAAGCTTGGACGATCTTTTCAGCAATGGCACCTATCATACCTGGTTCAACAATGTAGGCCGATTCCCCATCTTTAAGATAATAATTATGTTCCCCAATTGTTGTAGTAATTATTGCAACTTGTGAAACTAATACTTCTCCTAACTTAGTGGAAAAACCATTACGATTTTGGATGTTATCTTTTTTATATGAAATAAAAAGCGTACTTCTTTGTAAAAATGAAATTACTTCCTGATCGGATATGTTCCCTATATATATAATTTTACTCTCAAAATCAAATTCTGTTGCTAGCAGCTGAATCGATAGCAAGTCTTCAGATTGGGGACCGGCTATTATATAATATATTGGAAATGATAAACTTTTACTTGCCTCAATAAACGCTTTAACACTACTAATTATTCCATCCTTATGTTCGGAAATTGTACCTGCATAAAATATATAAGGTAAATCAAAAAATGGATTATTATTAGTGGTAGTAGAAAATGTATTTACTCTCGATTGATCAATTAATATAGGAACTTTTAGTTTTTTAGCTTTTAGGGAACCATAGCGTGTGGCCAATTTAAGCAACTCCTCAGATATAGGTATAAAACCATCGAAAATTTTAAAAAATAAATTAATTTGAATCCATCTCTTAATTTTATTTTTTATCTTATTGTCATAGTAGGGTATTTCACAGAGTTCAGATATGAGTTTTGCATTCTTTAAGTAACAAGATACCCAGTAAAGCATCCCAACCCAAATCTCCATTCCATAAAACAATACTACATCATTTTCTTTTAAATTGTTTCTCAAATAAATTGCCTGATGTAAAACGTTGTAACGATTTATAAATGCTAGCATTATTCGACTATGAGGATTATAACTATATTTACAAAACCTTTTATATGGAATACTTTCATCATTTCCACCTCCTTTTGCTGATGTTGTAATAACCTCACATTCAGCGCCATTAGTGATTAAGCCTTTCGCATAGCATTTAATTCGATTAGTTGCTGCCATACCAGATGGAAAAGAAACTGTGGTTGCAATATAGACCTTCATTAATATGTATTTATAAACGATTTTCTATTGATAATCTTCATATTAATTTATATGTTATTTAAACAGAGTTGAGTTGTATAACAAGTAATATAAAGAGTATATGGGATTATTAGTAAAATTATATAAATCATATAATATTATTAAAAAAACACCAGAAATGAAACTATATTTTATCACATTCTTTCTAATTGCTGAAAAAGAATATATGGTGCCAATAATAAAAGGGAAAGTTAGGTAATAGTAAAATCTTGAAATTAACCCTATTCCAGGAGCTAGTAATAGGATAAAATACAAAATAGAATATTTCATCATTATTTTAGAACTATCGGATAAGTTATTATGTATATTATTAATTGTTTGATATAATAAAAAAAGAATTAGGATTATTCTAGTCAGAGAGAAAAATGTGATTTTTACATTAATACCTTCCTGCATATAAACCTCATATTTATCAAAATAATTCTTAATAAAATCTAAAGTATATGAGTTTATTACGTCAGGAAAAAATGTAGAAATAGTAGCAAATACAAAGATTATCAAGAAAATTATAAATTTATTATTCGATGACATATTCTTATTTGTTATTATAACAAAAGGCATTAACATTAAGGCACTTGTGTGGAATAATGATAATCCGAGTAATGTAAAAATATATAATAAGGGTTTCTTCAATATTTGAAAATTAATGGCAAAAATATATGCCGATGTAACTATACAACTTCTCATACCAGATATATTTCCAAGTAAAAAGTTAATATTCAAAAAGAGGATAAGAAAACCTAACCACCAAAATTTTGGGAGTATAAATTTTTTAAACGAGAAAAAGAGTGAAAAACAAAAAAACATAGAAATGACAATGATTACATCTCTATATGAAGTCAATAAACTATTTAACCATATAAAACCAAGCTCCATTCTAATCATTTCGTCCCCTGAACCATGGCTGATTTTATTAAATACATCTTCATAATTTGAATAATCTGGAGTGAAATTCTCTCGAAAACCCATAAATATAAAAATTAAGGAGACTATTATTATCAGGATAACATTATTATGAAGATTATTTTTCCCAATGAAAAGGCATAAAAATAAAATTATCAACAGTAAGCCAAAATAAATTGTCATAGTATAATTATTGTATAATTTGAGAGTTGAATTTATTATTTATGCAAAAAGCGAATCATCTTATCATCTGGGTTCTTCTAAGTACAATATTTTGTGCGATATCATTTTTATAACCAATCAATTTGAGATGTTCAATTAATTCATGATCTTCAAAAATTTTTTTTTTAACAATAGCAGGATTGCCAACGGCAACCGTATAAGGTGGGATTGATTTCACCACAACACTACCCGATCCAATTACTGCACCCATCCCAATAATTACTCCTTTATTAATTATGACATTGGCTCCACACCATACCTCATCTTCAATAATGATTTTTTTTGCACTATTTCGATTTAACGGTTGTAAAAATCTATTACTCTTACCTTTGACGCCAAATAAATGATCTCCCCCAATTATTGTACATCTTGGACCAAACATAACATTATTTCCAATATCTAAGTCTGCATGTATCCATGCTCCAGCCCCAATATATACGTTATTACCTGTGTTAATAGTAGATTTGGAAAATGATGATGTTTTGATATCAATAATTAAATTATCTCCTATGGTTAAAAAAGTGTCTTTCAAAAACTGGGGATATCTATATTTATTATATTTAACATAAAGCCATTTAATAGGTTCGGAAAGTAAATATATGATATTCATAATATTATGAGTTAATTCAGTATAATTTATTTAGAATGTTCGTTCATACGATCGCATTCCAATCTTATAAATGAATGAAATAAAAAAAACTGCTAATATGCTAGTGAGTAATTTCCCATAAGCCAACCCTATTAACCCAAATTTCGTCAGACATAAGAATGAAAGGAGAAAATTTATAACCAAAAGAATTATGCTACTATATAGGTTATAATTTATTTTACCAATACAAAACAATGTGTATCCTTTATAAGATACGATATTGGTAAGTAACCAAGAAAAAAGCATTATTTTAAAAAAATGAATGCTAGGTTCGTATTTTAAACCAAAGATTAATTTGATAAATAGTGGTATAAAAAAAAACATTAAGAGAGCTAAAACAAAAGACCCAGCAATATTTATTCTTTCATATAATCTGGATATTCTTCTCAGATCACTAGGATTTGAAGATTTTTCCGAAAGAAACGGGACAGAGATTTGATTTACAGTATTAGTATATATAGTAGTAATAACAATCAATGTTAATGCAAAACTATAATAGCCAATGCTTTCTTTATCAGTGATATAATAGTTCATTAAGAAAACATCTGCATAAATTGATAATTGACCAATTAAATTTGTTAAAAATGAAATAGAGGCAATCTTTGTATGTGTCTTTAATGGGTTTTTGATTGGCTCGTCAATAACTTTTCCATTAATTTTTTGAATTATTATATAAAGAAAGCAAAATGTAATTAAATAAGAAATAATTAGAGCAAGAAGATACCCTTTAAATTTTAGCAAATAGGTTAAGACAATAACCAATGTAACTGAAAAAATTTTTGTTGCTATATTGATTTTTGAAAGTAATTTAATTTCTTTAATAGCTTGTAAATATGCAGAATAAATAGTGCTATAAGTCATAGGAATTAGTGCGACTAATAAATAAATAAAATATTTAGTTATTACTAAATCGTTTGAAATAAGACCTAGTTTAGTACTTATCATCAAAATTGGCAATACGATAATCAATGTAATTGTAATATATTTTAAAGATTTTTTATATATATAGATTATTTGAGGTTTTGCGCGTTGCTCTGATCCCAATTTCAAAACAGAAGAATTAAAACCAAAAGTTGTAAACAGAAGCGATATAGCCAAATAGGTTTGCATAATTTTTATCTGCCCAAGTTGGACAGGAGTGAGAATCCATGCAACCATTATTTGAGATGCAAAACCTACAAATAAAATTAGAAAATTTGCGGAAAATAAATGGAAAAAACCTTTATCCTTAATGTTTATCAAAAAAGAATTATGATGCATTTTTTTTATAGAACCTATCATTGTATTTAAAGAGAAAACATCCATTCAATTAACTTAGGATAATTTTTACTAAACTTAAAATTTTCTTCACAAATTTTTTTTCGAGTAGCCAATAATTCTTTATTTTGATTATTAATATTAAGTATTTTATTTTTAATTTCTTCTGATATTATTTTTGGATCATTGTCAACCAACAGGATATTAAAATTATAAAATTCGTTCAAACATTGATATGGACGAATATTTGACAATATCACATCCTTTTCTTGTAACATTACTTCTATAATAAAAGTGGATAAAATATCGTGTTCAGATATTTGGATAAAGAAATCAGAACGCTTTTCAATTATTCTAATATCAGTAAAAGAAACAAATGGGTGATCTACAATTTTTATGTTTTTTATTAAATCATTATCTAATATTGCTTTTTCAATTATCAAACGGTAATGTTTATCCTCGACATTTCCTCCCCATAAATAGAGAGTGAAATTTTCTAGAATTTCAGGAAACATTTTTTTGAGTATTGCAATCGCTTCTATGACAAGGTCATGACGATTTGCTCGTATTATTGATCTAGGCCAAAAGCTTATGATGTTTTGATCTGGGATCTCTTCTAAAAACTTTTTTACAAAATTAGATTCGGTAATATTTGTAACAGGTAAAAAAAAGGAGTCGTGTAAACCTCCTAATGATAATACTGCTTTATGTCTCCATTGAGGAAAATTATTTTCAAATCTTTCTTTTATGGAATGCCAGTTTAAAAAAACAAAATCTGACTTCTTGAATATCAATTTTGCAATGATTTGCGCTCTTGATTTGGTTGTGGCAATATCAATAATCTGATTGCTCCAACAACAAAAAATCTTTTTTTTTGATTTTATAAGTAATATGTAAATTAGAGTTAGAAGAATATGGTGCATCCCTCCTTGAATAAATAATATATCATACTTCTTTCCAAAAAACAATAACTTTAGATGTTTCTTTAGTTCAAATATAAAATTTGAAGAGTATGGGATGAAATTTATATTACTATAAAAAACTTGAGAAAATTCGAGATTATGACAAAAAAAATCAACTTTGAATAATTCTTGATGATTCAATTCTTCAATTATTGGTAAGATGTTGTGACCTCTACCAGGCCCAATTAACAACATTTTCTTCTTCATAACTTTTTTTTAATAACCTTGAGTAACCACTCCATTCTCCTATATCAATCCATGATTTTTCACTTACTGGAAAAACTCCAACTTTACCTCCGCGTTTATTTACCATCTCTATTAGGTCGGTAATATGGAAGTATTCATTTTGGGGAATTACATCAATTAAATGTGGCTCTAAAATATACATACCACTATTAATCTTAAATGTGAGTTCTGGTTTTTCAATAAGCTTATTTAATTTACCATTTTCTCCAGACTCAATTGTGCCATACGCAATTGGAAAATGTTTTAATACCGCAACAATTGTAATCTCATTTTTATTTGAGTAATGATAATCCAATATTTCGGAATAGTCTTGATCAATAATAATATCACAATTACTAACAAAGAACGTTTGGTTTATCGTCCCTTTGAGGAGAGATAAACTCCCAGCAGTACCCATCGGTTTATCTTCAGAAAAAAAAATTAAATGATAAGGGAGATCTTGTTTTTTTAAGTAGTATTCAATCAATTCTCCTTTGTAATTTACGGATATATAGAAATGAGCGCAACCGTGAAGATTAAATTTTTCAAAAATTTTTTCAATTATGGTTTTATCTCCGATGGGAATTAAAGGCTTCGGAAGCACGTTCGTTAAAGGTCTAAGTCGCGATCCAATTCCGCCAGCCATAATAACCACTGGTAAATCGAACTGATTTTTAGGTTGCTGTTTTTCTCCCACAAAAATATCTTCCCAAAAGTATACATCAATTATCTCATTTTCTAAAGTAACAACGGGACAAAGTTCCATACGAAAATCGAACATCATTTTCTTGATAGTATCGAATTCATCATTAGGAGTTGCAATTCGGATATTCATTCGAATTACATCGATTACCTTTGTGTCAAGTGACTTGTTTTGGATAACTGCCCGTTGAATGTCTCCAGAACTTATAAGTCCAGCAAACTTACTGTTATTGAGCACAATGAGTAATTTTTTATCTAGGTAATCCATTTTTTTTAGGGCCTCGATCAATGTTGTATCATATGAAATAGTTCTATTTCGTAGCATTTTTTATAATGTTAGTTACTATCAAGATTTTTTTATTATTAGATAAAGGTATTATAACAGATTTATTAGTTGTTTCAATGAATAATAATGCTGAGCTATACAAATGCAATTACAAACATTTTGTACAAATGGTTATGCAACATTGTACAAACTATTTTTGGTTTATAAAAATTATCACATAATTCACCTATGGTGATGTTAATGAGCGTTGTATGCCTCCATCTTTATTATATCACAATTCGATGTATTTAAAGATTTCAATTCTAGGTTTCTCATTGTTTAGTATCTTATTTTCATAAATCAGATCAGTCCTTAGTGTTTTTAAAAAACTCTCTTCAACAGCATTGTTTCAACAGTTCCCCGTCCTGCTCATGCTTTGTGTTATGTCGTGTGGAATCAAGGTATTATTTATAGCTGCTTTGGATATCTCTATCTGAAAGGAAAATCATATCATTGCATTTTGCCCTATGGTTTAATGCTTTGTTCAAGGCAGGTATTACAGTCTCTTGGCAGCTCAACCCGTAAATATTGACATCCGATAACCTTCTTGTAAAAAGACGATTACACTTGTAAGATAGAGAAATCTCTTTGTTGTGGGAATATATGTGATATCCGACAAATATACATTACCTAATTCGGTAACATTGAATTCATTATTATAGATATTTTCAGCAACAGGGTAATTATTGTTGGAATCCTTTGTTGTCTTGTATTTCTTCAAATAATTTTTTTGATATTCATACTAATCATATACTTGTCTGGAACCCTTTATTCATTTGTTCTTCAATTCGGTTTTAATTTTTTGACTTCCATAGTGGCATTTTGATTGCAAATTCTCTCTCTTATATTTTCCTTTCGATTATTTCTGTAATAGGCCATTTTATCATCTTTACTGTGTTCTCAACATTTATCTTCAAAAGATGGCACATCATATCAATTGTCCAATTATGTTCGTTATAATAAAAATCATAAATCAAAGATAGCTCTTGGAGATGATACCTAAAGCTTTTTTAATATCTTACTAGATGTTATTTTCTGTGAAGAAAATAACCAGAACATTCTGATTGACTCATATATTTTGTTAACAACAACTTCTGTCGGGAAAACTAATTTTCTACAAATCAAAACTCCAGAAATGTAATATGATATTGAAGTTAAATGGGTATTGTTTATTAATTTTCAATTTAGCTCCAATAGTAATATTTTTCTGTACATTTAACCAAAGTTGTAAATTAAAGTGTTCTTAACAATACACCCGGATTTCCTGAATAAATTCCTTTTTGAAATATGGTTTTTCTAATAAACGATCCTGCTGCAATTACACAACCATTTGGTATGGTTACTCCATTTGCCAAAACAGCTTGACTCCCAACAAAAGTCCTTTCCCCAACAATGCAATTACCATTTACCATTACTCCAGTTGAGATATGACAGAAATCTTTTATTAAAGTATCATGCTCAATATTGGCGAATGTATTAATTATACAATTTCTGCCAACAATTGCATCTGCATTTACAACAGCTTGATGCATAATAACACTGCCATTTCCTATTGTACTATACTTGGAAACGTGGGCAGTACGTGCGATTATTGTTGCCAGATTACCTCCTGAGAGCATTATTCTATCATGAATATTTATTCGAAGTCTTGCATCTTTGATATGACCAATTGTAACAATAAATAATGCGTGATCTATATATTCAGAAATGTTATCATCAGTTCCAATAATTGGGTATCCGAGAATTTTCTTTCCGACATTTTCGGATGTGTCAAGAATACCCAATATTGTATATCCTGCACTTTCAGCTACATCAATTACAGATTTACAATGGCCTCCACCACCAACTAGAATCAGATTTTTAGTTTGTTTCATAGTATCACACTGCTTGGTATGTTAACCACTTTTTCTTCTAACCACATTGAATTTAAAATGGCATCTGTCTGACATGATGAAAACATAGGTTGCTTATTTATCAACGACCATATAGGACGAGTCATTACCCCATTATCATTGGTGTATTGTAAAAATTCTTTTTGAGTTTCTTTGTCTTTTAATATGATAACATTAAGCCAATAATTAGATTTACAGTCATTTGGCTCGACAAAAAAATTAATATCAGGATACTGATTGAAGTATAATTTGTATTCTTCGGCAATAGCACGCTTGCTTTTCAGAAATCTATCCAGATTCTCCATTTGTGCACATCCTAATGCTGCATTAATATTTGGCATGCGGTAGTTGTATCCGATATGATCATGTGCAAATTCCCATCTATGTGGTACTTTAGCTTGTGTTGTTATATGTTTGGCAAATTTTCCCAACTCTTCATCTTGGAAAAGAAGCATGCCACCACCACCGGTGGTTATAGTCTTGTTCCCATTGAAACTTATTGCTCCAACTTTCCCAAATGTTCCGGTATGCTTCCCTTTGTAAAAGCTACCCAGACTTTCCGCAGCATCTTCAACCAATTCAATATGATACTTCTCGCATAGCTCAACTAATTCATCCAAATGTACAGGATGTCCGAATGTATGCATAGGAACGCAAGCCTTAATCCTTCTTCCTGTTTTTTTATTGTAACAAGAGATCCCCTTTAATTCAGAATTTTTAATCAACCAATTTTCCATTGCAGTGGGAGAGAGGCCCATAGTATCTAAATCAACATCAATAAAAATGGGGTGCGCACCAATATAACTTATTGCATTACAAGTGGCAATAAATGTTAATGCTTGTGTAATAACCTCATCGTCCCTTTCAACACCAACTAGCAGCATCGCCAAATGGAGCGCATTAGTTCCGTTGACACAAACTACGGCTTTTTTTGCCCCTGTGTAATTCTGCATCATTTCTTCGAATCGATCAACATATTTACCTAAACTTGAAACGTATGTACTATCAATACATTCGTTAAGATATTTCTTTTCGTTCCCTACGAAAACTGGGGCATGAAGGGGTATAATATCCTCTGTGCCATATAGTCGATGGGCAAATTTTACAAAATCTTTATACATTGTATAAATCTGATTTATATTTAGCTAAGGTCTCTTTATTTACGAACCATTTTATTGTTTCTCGAATACCATCTTCAATTGAGTAAGATGGATTATATCCTGTTAATTCTTTAATTTTACCATTATCTCCCCATAGCCTGAATACTTCAGAATGTATAGGACGTATACGATGTGAGTCTTCAATGAATTTAACATCTGAGTTCATTATTTTTGCTATAAGTTCAAAAGTGTCGCGCATCGAAATTTCATAATTGCTTGCAATGTTAACTTCTTGACCAACAGCTAAATCGCAATTTGATAGCTCAATAAATCCTTTAGATGTATCTTTAACATAATTAAAGTCACGAGTGGGACTCAAATCTCCTAATTTGATTTCTTTAATCCCACTTGCGATTTGAGTGATAATTGTTGGAATTATTGCACGAGCTGATTGTCTGGGGCCATATGTGTTAAAGGGTCTTACAATTATAACCGGCAGGTTAAATGAATTGTAGAAACTAAGTGCAATAGCGTCAGCCGCAATCTTAGTTGCAGAATATGGTGATTGCGGTTGTTTAGGATGCTTCTCATCGATAGGAACATATTGTGCAGTGCCGTATACTTCCGAAGTTGAAGTAATAAGTATGCGCCTTGTCCCATTTTCTTTAGCTGCCTGGCAAATATTCAACGTACCCTTTATGTTAGTTTCAACATAACTGTCTGGGGCATTATAGGAATATGGAATTGCAATTAGAGCAGCCAGATGAAAGATCAGATCAATACCTTTTGTGATTTGCTTGCAAAAATTTGGATCTCGGATATCGCCTAAAACTACTTCCAGTTTAGAATGATTATTTCCCTCCAGCCAACCCCAACTGTTAAAGGAGTTATAATAGCATAGTGCTCTTACAGAATAACCTTTTTCCAACAACATTTCGGTCAGATGTGACCCGATAAAGCCGTCAGCCCCTGTGACTAATACTTTGCCATTCATTTCTATTGTATTTCATTAGTTATTATTATTCCATTAGTATTCAAATATGAGCTAAACATTTGAGCTCCTTTATAATTTAAATGTGATATATCTGCAAAACAGCTATCATCCAACGGTAAACGGGAGTAATCAGAAAGTTTAATTTTTAAATTAATGTCTTTCAGATAATTTATGACAATATTCGGATTGTAAAATCGATTTGGATTATAAACAGGTGTAGAAATAAGTATTATTGTGGTGTTTCTATCATTACAAAATCGGATAATCCTTTCGATATATTCTCTTTGTATTAATGAAGGATTGATAATTTCACCATCGTCCATTTTTCTATTGTTTATTTTTTTTAAATTTTCTTTTAAGTTATTATTTAAGTTTTTATTATAGGCCCCAATGTTTGTTGACTTATAATTGAACTGTTTAGAAAGGAGTAATTGAGATAAAGTTTGAATGTTGTTAATTGGAATTTTTAAAAATGCTAAATAGAAATCAATATTAAAGAGAAATGGTTCAAAGTCAGTTTTGTGTATTAAATTAAAAACCGAACTAACCTTCCAAGTAATATTATTACTATTATAAACCCATACACTATCAATACTTTTGCCTATCACACCTGGATGTATAGATAAAAGAACCGTGTCTATGGATTTATTTTCGGACATGAATTTCTTTAGTTTAATATATGAATAATAGTATGGAGTCCCAGACTGTGATATATTTACTGATCTACTAAATATACTGTCGTCAATAGAACATTCTGTATGCGAATCACCAATTATCAATATATTTTTATCGTTTGGTATTTTATATGATATTTCTCCGAAAATATAATAAAAAAAACCAATTAGCATAAATAGGGAGATTGCTAAAAGCATAAAGAAAAGAAACAATTCTTTTAAAAAATTATTCATATCAGAATTGAAAATATATAAACGATTGTTGAGTACCCCCCAATTCTAAGATTAACCAAATCACTAGAATATAAACACACCATCTTACTTTTCGATTTCGGATAATCGCCTTTATGTCAAAACCAAATTGCTTTGTTCTGCAAGACCATTCGAAAACCAACATGAAAAAAATTGAAAACAAAGAATAAAAGAGTATTTTTTTTGATCCTGGAATATGTGGTATCTCAAATATCTCAAATGAGAAAATTCTTGATATATAATCAAATGCGACATCCACAGAACTTGATCTAAAAAAAATCCAACCAATTACTACTAAAAAAAACGTAAATAAAACTTGGACTATTTCAATTAGTGAAGGGAAAAAGCGATTATAAGCAATTGATTCTTTATGGATTTTAGTTTTATTTGCTAATAATAAAGGGAGGAAAAGCAATGCATTATATAAACCCCAAATTACAAATGTCCAGTTTGCACCATGCCAAATACCACTAACTATAAATATAATCATTGTGTTACGAATCGTTATGTATTTGCCTAATCGACTACCTCCAAGAGGGATATAGAGATAATCACGAAACCAGGTTGTCAAAGATATATGCCATCTTTTCCAGAATTCTGCAATATTTCTTGAGAAATATGGAAAATTAAAGTTATTCATAATATGAATTCCAAATAATTTTGCGAGACCTATAGCAATATCGGAATACCCGGAAAAATCACCATAAATTTGAAATGCAAATAAAACCCCACCAATAAATAACCCACTGGAGTTAATATTTTGATAGTTGGAGAAAATCTCATTAACTATTTGAGAACAATTATCCGCAATAACCATTTTTTTAAAAAAACCCCATAAAATTTGACGCAGTCCATCTCTAGCATCCGTATAATTGAAATTTCTTTTTTTATAAAATTGCGGAAGTAGATTAGTTGCACGTTCGATTGGTCCTGCAACTAATTGTGGAAAAAAACTAACATAAGCGAAAAAAGATACGATATCTCTTGTTGGTTCAATTTTTTTATTAAATACATCAATCGAATAACTTAAAGCCTGAAAAGTATAAAAACTAATCCCTACAGGCAGAATTATATCTAAAGTAATCCAGTCAGGTTTATAACCGATACTTATGAGTAATTCTTCGAGGCTTTCAGCAAAAAAATTAAAATATTTGTAATATCCTAATATGCCTAAATTTATTAGAACATTTAGAGTGCTTACCAGTTTTTGCCGGGCCCTATTACTAGAGAATTTTTTAATGAGCAACCCACTTAAATAGGAAAGTAATGTTGTTAATGCCATCAATCCAAGAAATCTAAAATCCCACCAGCCATAAAAAACATAGCTAATGATGACTATAAATAGATTCTGCAGGGTTAATGACTTATTAAGAATAAACCAGTAAACAGTAAAAACTATAGGTATGAAAATTAAAAATTCTATAGAATTGAACAACATAGAAAGATATTACTTAAGATTATTCCAATACCAATCACAAGCAAGGGAAAATCCCTCTGGAGCACTAAATTCCGGATTATAATTAATCATCTTTTTTGCCTTATCCACAGATGCTTGTGAGTGAGGGATATCTCCAGACCTGTATTGTCCGTAGATTGGTTCTATTGAATTTATATCTGGCCTAAAACGGGCAAGGTTATCTCTTAAAATTACAAAAAGATCTTTTAGGGTTGTATTCCCTCCATAGGCAATATTAAATACCTGATTTATGATTCCATCTCCATTTACAAGGTCTTTGCCGGGTGTTAACATTGACTTCTCGTTTGCATCAATAACATTTGCAATATATGTAAAATCTCTTGAGTATTCACCGTTCCCATTAATGATGGGGCTCTCTCCGTTTATCATCTGTTTAACCCAAAGAGGAATGACCGCTGCATAGGCACCATTTGGATCTTGCCTTTGCCCAAATACATTGAAATACCTTAGTCCAACACATTCCATTCCATAGGTTTTGGCAAAAACTTCGGCATAAAGTTCATTTACATATTTTGTAACTGCATACGGGGAGAGAGGCTTTCCAATATTTTCTTCTACTTTAGGAAGTATTTTTGAATCTCCATAAGTAGAAGAAGAGGCAGCATAAATAAATCGCTTAACATTTGCATCGCGAGCAGCAGTCAACATATTAAGAAATCCATCAATATTTACTTGATTGGTAGCGATTGGATCATTAATAGAGCGTGGAACAGAACCTAATGCAGCCTCGTGCATGACATAATCTGTTCCCTTAACAGATTCCTTGCAAGTACTTATGTCTCTGATATCTCCCTCGATAAATTTAAAATTTGGATGATTGAAAAATTCAGCCATGTTTTTTCTATATCCTGTTGAAAGATTGTCTAAACAGGTTACATAGTGACCCTTTCTGAGGAAGTATTCGCATAGATTTGAGCCAATAAAACCTGCACCGCCGGTTATTAGAATTTTGTGTGAAGACATTGTGGATAAATTAGTTGTATGATGTATGACGAAAAAATCCTGGTCAGTCCCATCGGGAATGGCCTTCTCTAGCTTATTAGCGATAGCTCAACGACACTAAATAAAATTATCCCCGGCAGACCATACTAATAGAGATCTGGTCTTGTCGGGGATATATTGTGCAGCTTCGTCGGGTGATACGGCTATGTACCGTATCTTAAACGAAACACTCTCTTCTGCTTTTCTAACCAGCTTGTTCAGGAAGTCGTAGTCAAAGTTTTTGCCAACCAGCAGGAGGTCTAAAACATTGCCTGGGTTGCCCTGTGCAAAGTCGTTTATTATGTATCCTCTCTCTAACTCACCGATATGCTTTACAACACTGTCTACAATCTCAACTATGCCCACATACTTAAGTAGCAGGTGGTGCATATCCTTGAAGTATGGATGTTTTGTATTTGCCTTGTATACCTTTCTGTTCTGTTCGCTACTTGATTCCAGCAGTTTAGCCTCTTCGAATCTGTTTAATTCCTGCCTTATCCCATTTGTACTCTCCCCAAACTCATCTGCCAGATTACGCAGATAGGCAGTAGTATCGCTGTTGATAAAGAATTTTATCATCAGCTTTATACGTGTCTTGGAGGTTATAAGGTTTTCCAGCATAAATTTGAGTATTTTTATTGCTCAATAATGATGCTAAAATAGGTAAATGATTTGATAAATCAAAAGAAAATATATTAATTATCCCTCTTACTATATCCCTGAGCATAACCATATCTGTACCTATAAGAGTACTTATAGCCATATTTATAACGCCCCTGTGCATTTTGAGCTGTTGCCTGATTAAGAACTATGGCAACATTCTTAAGCCTCTTGTCATGCACCATATTGTTAATGAAGCTTATGGTGTCTTTCTCTGAGTAATTTTCCCTTACAACATATATACTTGCATCTGCATATTTTGAAAGTAAAAAAGTGTCAGAAACAACACCCACTGGCGCACTGTCTATAACAACATAGTCAAACTCCTTTTTTAACAGGTTTATTAGATCGCCGGCTCTTCTCTTGGAAAGAAGTTCATTAGGGTTTGGAGGGATTGGACCGGTCTGTAGTACATAAAAGTTTGGCTCAACCTGTTCAATCAACTCATTATGGTCCTGTACAATACCGGCAAGGTATGATGAAAAACCATTCTCTCTTTTAGGTATAGACAACACATTAGATAACTGTGGGTTCCTTATGTCTGCACCAAGCAGTAGTACCCTCTTGTCCATTAATGAAAGACTCCTTGCCAGATTGGCAGCTATAAATGTCTTTCCCTCTTTTGCAATTGTAGAGGTCACTAGAACTGCATTTTGATCCTTCTCGCTTAGCATAAACAAAAGGTTGTTTCTAAGGGTACGGAACATCTCGTTTACAACAGAGTCATCATTAGGTTTAACAACCAATGAGCCGTGCCCGTTGAGATTTTCTACTCTTATAACATCGCCTATTACACTGATATCCTTCAGATTTACCATATCTTTCATCCCCTCTATTCTTGTCTGAAAATATCCCTTTAAAAAAATTACTGTGGAAGGAATAGCAAAACCTATTACAAAGAATATGAATAGTATTAACGCTCTTCTTGGCTCTACCTGGTTACCTATTGAGTAGGGTCTGGCTATCAATTTTGCTTTTGGTGCAACACCTGCCTGGGTTAAGTTGGTCTCTTCCCTCTTTTGGAGAAGATATACAAACAGGTTAGACTTAACCTCCTGTTGCCTTACAATGTCGGTATATTGTCTGGAGACCGTAGGGATGTTTCTTATTTTTGTGTTTGTAAGTGTATTCTCCTTCTCCAGGTTGCTTAAAGCAATCTGGGAGGCATTTTTCTCGTTTGCAAGAGATGCACGGATACTCTCATGCATATTCTTTACCTGAGTGTTAAGGCTCTTTAAGGCAGGATTGGTCTCTGTTGAGGAGGACTGTACTCGTTCTCTGTTAATAAGAAGTTCGTTGTAGTTGTTTATAACAGATACCAGACCGGGGTCCTTGATACCTAAATTTGGTATAAGCTTGTTTTTGTTTTCGTTCTTTGCAATATAGTTCTCAATGTAGGTTATCAGTTCAAGCTGTGTCTCAATTTCTTGACGTTTTGTGTCGTAACCCTCTGTTTTACTTAGATATGACCCAACCTGAGCTTGAATATCTGTCACCTGATTCTCCTTAC
>Ga0074195_1000646_pt1 | contig 62466 bp, 63 predicted proteins | sample EPASupsiteHSE623_FD_64525 | JGI IMG/M metagenome (GOLD analysis project Ga0074195, IMG submission 64525) | Bioremediated contaminated groundwater from EPA Superfund site, New Mexico - Sample HSE6-23 | ecosystem: Environmental > Aquatic > Deep subsurface > Groundwater > Contaminated ...
ACACCGAACGCGCGCAGTGGAACAAAAACAAAATGACCCCGGTTGAATACCGAGATCATTTGCTCACTCCTGCCGCGTAAGGCGGGTTTTTGTCCGTGTCTACTAAACGGGGTACAGATCAATCTGCGGGTTTTTGTTTTATAAACAATTGTATTGTTCGCAACAATCTATTTCAGTTCGTCTTTCCCGGCATATCCGACCATCAGCAACGCCCACAGCAAAAAAGGAAAGAAAATAAGCGACAGGGCGCCGTAAATGGCATAGCGCCGCCGGAATTTATACTTTATCCCGATCATTGAAAAGCAAAAGATGATCAGCGGCGCCAAAAACCAAACCGGGCGAAAAAGCAAAAAACAAAGCAGGCCCGAGCTGACAAACCCGGCGATAAAATCGCGGTTCCTCAAATCTTTGCGATCCTTGTATATATCCGGATCGAACCTTTTGGACGGCATCCCGTACATAGATAATTTTTATACCAAAATGCGGGATTTATGCAAGATTCAATGGATGAACGGAACGATGAGGCATGTCCCGAACATTAACGCAACAATTGTGGCGACAAAGCCCGCGGCGCCTATGGCGACGAATCTCCGGCTTCCGGCAAAAACGCCAAGCAATATCAGCGGCGCGGCAAATAATCCGATCGCCGCCAAAACCGTCGCCGATCCAAGAAATTTCAATTCCGGCACCAAAACAAAACATATCCAGTAAAGCGCGGGAAATCCAATGAATCCAATGAGAAAATCGACGACCTTCCTTTTCTTGTTGATATAGTAATCAGGTTTATTATTTTCCATAATTTTGTTCGACAAATTTATATTTTCACCGACCATGGCTCCCGAAAATCATCCGAAAACGCCCAACAAAATTCCAAAATTTGCCCGAATCGGTTTGAAGTCAAGCTTCTAAAAACTCGATGGATTCAGCATACAGTTTCCAGACAAATAAATTGGAAAAATTCCGCCGATAACAACTCCGGCCATAAATGCTTTTATTTTTAATTTTAAAGCAGCATAGAAAGTAAACAATACCCCAACGATCCCGGCTACGCTCGAAATCATCATATATGGCCTTTGGTAACCCAATGATAAAAACGATGATTGGATTAAATATGCCACTCCGAGAGAAAAAAGGAACCAAACCGCCACAACCGTCATCAAACCGAAAATAAAATCTCTCGCAATCTCGTAAACAACCGCTTTCTCCCGCTTGAATTCAAAATACAGCGATCCTAAAAAAAATATGAGGGTAACCATAGCGGCAACCGTCTTGGCATGCTTGTAATCATAATCCATGACGCTGCCCAGCAGCGGATATAAAAAGGAATACACGAAAAAAAAGAATGCCGCCAGCATTACGACATGAATGGCTTTGACCGCGATTATTTTAATTTTTAATTCCATATTATTTTTTTGCAAAGTAAAACAATATTTTTTCTTTAGCGAAAACTAAGTAAATTATAACAATAATGCTGATAATTTGGAAAATCGTCAAACCGCAAAAAGCTGCCGGTTCGGCTTTGATGAATTCCAGAAAAAAACGGAACGCGAAATATGCCAGCATCAGTTCGGTGAAAAGCTGGCCGGGTTTTAAATTGCCTTTTTCTGCCTTTCGCCGCAGATAAAAAAACATCGCCAACATGAATGCCGATTCGAACAGCTGCGTCGGGTAGCGCAAAACGCCGTCGCCAAAATTAACTCCCCAGCCCATGTTCGTCGGTTTGCCAAAACAACAACCTGCCAAGAAACAGCCGATCCGGCCGACCGCCACTCCCAGCGCAATCGCGGGCGCGAACGCGTTGCCCATCCGCTGGCTTATTCCCATCTTTCTCTTAACGATCAAGATTGCGATTGTGCCGCCGATCAGCCCGCCCACGATCGTGCGGCCGTAGAGAAACGTGCGCGGATCGGAAAAATGATCCGCGACAAACCGGTAATTTATCAGCCACTCGAGCAGCTTGGCGCCGATCGCGCCGCCAAGCAAACCGGCAATGGCAAGATAGAAACCGTTGTCATTGTTTTGCCGCATTTTTTTTGCCGCGCGCCAATAAACAAACGCAGCGACAATCAAAGCCAAGCCGACGAAAAATCCGTAGGACGAAACATCAAATCCGTTTATCGAAAACAAAACCGGGCGGATTCCCCAATTGTCCGGATGAAAATGTTCGTCTAGCATGTTTTCCCGACTTTCTTAATGCCCTTGGCGAAAGAACAGCATTTATCGCTGCCCGCGCACTCGTAAAGTTTCGACGCCGGACAAAAACCGACCGCGGAAATGGTTTTTAAAATCGCGAAACACATCGTCAAAAACCAGCCAACGTGCGGGTTGACGAACATAATGAAAACCAAGCAGATCGCGCTCAAACCGGTTGCCATAATGTGCGCGAACCTCATCGCGCTCTCATTTAAAATTTCTTTTCGCGATTTAAAAATTTTGTCGACGGTATAACTGTATAAAACAATCATGGGCGCGCGCCTGATTCTCAAAGCTGCCGATAAAAACATAATTGCGCCGACCAACGCCAAAATCCAAGGTTCCCGCAGGATAAACGCCGCCCAAACCATAACCGCGATCGAATAGCGGCAAAAAATAAACGCTCCCTTGGAAACCGAAACCGGACGGTAAGAAATTTTCATATTTTTGATTTGAATAATTTTGGAAAAAACATCCCGACTCTTTTTTTGTAATTATCATATTCCGGAAATTCCAGGCCCAGCATTTTTTCTTCCTGTCCGGCGCGATAATGCATCGCCGGAACAAATATAAAAGCATTCGCCAAAAACGCCAGCCAATTTGAATAAACCAGGCTCGAACCGCAAAACATCCAGATAAGCGACGCGTAAAGCGGATGCCGCACCCAAGCATAGACCCCGGTATCAACCAGTGAATGCCGGTGATAAATTTTGATATTATCCGACCAATTGTTCCCCAGCTTAAACCGGCCCGCGATATTCACGATCGCGCCAACGACCATCAAGGCTATCCCCGCCGCGATCATCGCGATCCTTACAGTGCCATTATCGACTCGCAACACCCCCCAGCCATTCCGCTCGATCGCGTAGAATAAAAAGAAAAATAAAAACATCGTAAACGTCGCCACCGGGCTTTTCTTCTCTTTTTTATGATCGCTCCTTTCCTGAAAAAATAAAAAATCAACCGCCACAGCCGCGATCACCGCAAAAATACAGAACCCAACAATCCCGTTGATTAATAATAGAATAATGCCCATCTTAACAGCTTTAAAATCCTCCGCCCCACATCAAAGAACAAGCTCCGTAAAAAAGCGCCCAAACAATGAAGGGGAAACAAATTATAAGAATAAAAAAAGACAAATTATTCATATTTTATTTTCTATGCCTATGTATCATATTATACGCCGAGAACGGGATTTTTTTGAAATCCGGAGTGATAATGTGCACGCATTCCTTTTGCATCGATTTGGCGTCAAAGTTGTATTTGTCCACGAATGAGGTGGCGCTGATCCGGAAAGTGTTGTTGTTAATGAATTCCGCTTTCTGGTCCTGGCTCATCAAAAGATAATTCGGCGGCAGAATTGTTTTTTGCAAACTCTTGAACATATCCATTATCTGGCAGCAGCTCCCCTTTTTATCCAAAGTCTCGGCGATTTCCTTCATCACGTTGTCGGGCGCAAACTGGAAAGTATTGCGGATCGCCGGCAGGAATTGCTTGATATCGATATCGCGGATCAACGGAACGAATTCGCCTTTCTGCTTGAACAAGTAACTGATGGCGACGCGCTCAACGTCGCATGGCAAGGGAATAAAATCGGCCATTTTCACCATTCCTTTGGTTTGCGCTTCCAGAGCCTTTAAAATTCCGGTCATCGTGACCCGGTTTTTTATTTCCGCGCCTTCGGGCAGACGGCCGAAAAAAGCCACCGGCTGGTAATTTATTCCCCGTATCCATTCCTCGCCAATCGCATAGTTGAAAACTTCGCCAACCTCGGAATCATTCACGCCGCGCACGACCGTGGCCACCAAGGTTATCGGCACGCGGTATTTTGAAAGGTTGGCAATCGCCTTTTTTCTGTCTCCGATCACGTCCCGGCCGCGAATCGCCATCGCCGATTTTTCCGACAACCCGTCAAACTGCAGATAGATCTCAAAGCCTCCTTTGAATCGGCCCAATTCCTCGGCTAATTTCTCGTCTTTTGCCAAACGCAATCCGTTCGTGTTCAGTAAAATATATTTGATTTTTTTGGAGCGGGCCAATTTTATGATATCGACGATTTTGGGATGCAATGTGGGCTCGCCGCCCGATATTTGCAAAATTTCCGCCTGGCCGTGTTCGGAATCCACGAAGAAATTCAACATTTCATTAATCTTTTCCAGAGGCAGGAAATCGCCCGTGCCGCTGTTGGCATAGCAGGTCGGGCAGCCCAGATCGCAGGCGTTGGTGATCTCGATTAAGCCGTTGCAAGTGTGCTGGTCGTGGCTCGGGCACAATCCGCAATCAAAAGGGCAGCCGTTTTTTACCGCGGTCTGGGTTTTTGAAATCGTGCCCGGCTTGTCATAATCGCCATGCTTCAAATAAAATCCCGCGTCATCTTCAAGCAATTCGCGAAACTGCCCGTGTTCCGGGCAGCTCTTCAAAACAAAAATCGAACCGCCGCTTTCAATGATCTTGGCGTCAATCTTTTTCAAGCATTTGCTGCAAAGCGAGCTGGTATGGCTGACGAATTTGTAATCCCTCTGTAAATTGTCCATATCCGATTATTTGGCCGCGGTTGAAAAAATTGAAGACAACTGGTTGAAAATTCCGGTAATCTGCTGCCAAATGGCGGCGATCGGCGCGGTTAAATTATCCCAAATCGTCTGAATAAGGCCTTTTTGCTTCACCGCCTCAAGCTGCGTTCCCACCGTATCAAGCGTCGATGAAACTCCTTCCAATTGCTGCTGGATTTCGGTTTGCGCGCTCATATCCAGCGCCAGCGCCGAAAGTCCAACCACGAAAACGAAAAACAAAACCGCGTTTATTTTTTTCATATTTTTTATTAATTAAATTACATCGGTTAAATTTGCAAAAACCTCATTCATGAATTCGTTTTTCCGACGGTAATATTCGCGGGTACTCAACCCGTTCCCGTCTTTTTTTGTCTTTTCATAAGCCGTCAGCGCCTCCGGATGGGTTTCCAAATAATTTTCAAATTTTAGGCATCTGGTCCAATCGTCAGACTTTTCATTGATTAAAAAAATTTCCGCCTTCATCCCTTCCGAATCTTCAACGAACCGGGCCCTTCTCTCCGGATAGACACTGCCGGGCGCACCTAGAATTTTTTCAAGCCGCTCAAGCATCCGGTTGAATGATTCCGGGGCCACGGGAATATATATATCCAACTCTCCCTGACCCGAAATACCCAGCCTTGTTGATCCTCGAAGCTCGATTTTGATATTTTCCTCAAATCCGGATCGTATCCGTTTTTCAATTTTGGCAAAAATTTCCGGCGCATGCAAATCATAGGGCCGTATTTCTATCCGGTCGTCGCCAGACAAGTGACTAATCCATTTTTCTTGTTCCGGTGTAAGCATGTTATTTCTGGCACGCCGGGCAATAAAACGTGCTGCGGCCGGCTTGTTTTACGCGCTTGATTTCACCCGTGCATTTTCCCGGACATTTCTGGCCGTCGCGCTGATAGACCAAAAAATGTTCCTGATAACAACCGGTTTGGCCGTTCAACTGCCGATACCACTCATCTTTGCCCGAAGAACCTTTGCAGTCAATGGCCTTTTTGAGAATTTTTAAAATCGCCTCGTGGAGGTTCTTGATTTCTTCCGGTTCCAGCAAATTTGCCGGCCGGAACGGATCTATGCCGGCACGGAATAACGATTCGTTGGCGTAGATGTTGCCGATACCGGCAACCCTGGCCTGGTCCATCAGCAAAATTTTCACCGCGCGGCGGGTCTTTGACAGAACGCGCGAAAAATTTTCAAGAGAAAAATTTTCTTTGAACGGTTCGATCGCGCCGGTTTCCTCTTCCTTGAAATTTTCAACCACTTTGATCCAGGCGAATTTGCGCGAATCGTTAAAAAGCAAGTTTGATCCGTCGCTAAAATGAAAAATAACGCGCGTGAAGCGCCGCTCCAAATCTTCCCCGGGCAATTCCAAAAAAAACTGCCCGTTTAATTTGAAATGCGCCAGCAGCGCGCTCCCGTTTTCAAAAAAAAGACGCAAAACTTTTGCCATCCGGCCCGTGCCGACGATCTTTTGGCCCGTGATCGCCGCTGGATCGCCAATGAACATTCCCGGTTCCAGTATTTCAATGCGCGCGATCGTTTTGCCAACGACCGCTTCCTGCAATTGTCTTCTGATTGTTTCGACCTCGGGTAGTTCCGGCATGTGATTGCGTTAATTTAAGTATTGTTTCCATTGTGCGGCCAAAGCCGCCAAAATTCAATCGAAAGAAAAAACCTTTTCAATCGGAACGCCGAAAACCCGCGCGATATCATGCGCCAGTTTAAGCGACGGCACGTATTTTCCTTGTTCCAGAAAAACAATGGTTTCGCGCCGGACATTCACGATATTGGCTAAATCCTCCTGGGTCAAATTCTTCAGCTGCCGGTATTCTTTTATTTTTGCGGTAAATTTCATTTCTCTCCTTGAAAAAATTTGAAAAACAGGCTCTGCGAAATCATAAGCGCGCAGGCCGAATAAGCCAAAATCTGCGCCGACAGTTCATATTGCGGATTATCGGCGCGGCCCGCCATGAGTACCATTGCCGCCACCGCAGCAATCACCGCATAGATATTCAGCGCCCAGCGCGCCGCTTGGCCGGCAAGCTGATAATCCCGCTCATCCGCCAGCACGCCTTCAACCCGCTTTTTCATCGCCAGCAGCACGATCGCCGCGGTCGCGCCGATGATAATCGGCAAAATATAATTTCCCCGCACAACCGATATCGAACAAGTCGCCGCCACGATCATCGCAAAAAAAATTCTGACAATATGAAAAGTTTTTTGATTCATTTTTTGTTATACTGTTGTTTGCAACAATATGTTAAGTTTGTATAACATTATGTTAGATTATTCTAACTTTTTTGTCAACCTTCCCGCTTCCCGTGGCGCCGGCGATCAATCCCAGGAAACGCGGCCGTCGCCTGTTATGGGGATCGCATTGCCCAGGAAACGCGGCCGGGCGCCGATAACAACATCCCAAAAAGCTTTGGCGCGGGCGCCATTTTCCCGCAATACATTATAAAACCCAAGGTCGTAGCTTTGCAGATCCGCGCCAATCCCAATGGCTTCAACTCCCAGGCTTTGCGCAAGAAACATCGCGCGCGGCAAATGAAAATTCTGAGTGGAAATTATTATCGAATCGACCTGAAAAACATTTTTAGCGCGATAAATGCTTGAATAGGTGTCAAAACCGGCATAATCGACAAACAGATCCTGGCCCGGCACTCCGTTTTTCAAAAAGAATTTCTTGGCCGCGTTAACCTCGTCGTAATTGCCAACGCTATGGTCGCCGCTCACCAATATCTTTTTAACCTTGCCCGCCTTATAAACCTCCAAAGCCACGCTGGCGCGATCCTGGAAAACCGCGCTCAACCGGCCGTCCCGATAAACCGCCGCGCCCAAAACCAAAACCGCCTGCGCTTCCGGCAGATCGCCGACATTCTGGTAAATTGCCCGCTTCCCCGCAACCGCCACGTATATATCCGCGGCGGCGGCGGCCAGAATCAAAGCGCTCAGCCCCATCAGAACCGCTTTGGCCAATTTTATTGCCGATTTACCCATTTCCTTTTTGGTTATCTTTTAATTAAACTTAGCAAAAAAACCATGGATTGCAAAACAAAAACCGTGTCTCGCGCGCGGCTTTTTAGCGATTCAGCGGCGATCCGGGAAACCGCCCAAAAAGCTGCTGGAAAAAATTGCGAACAATATTTTTAAATATCGAGCGTATTATCCTCTATGCGGATATTATATTCGTCGAAAAAAGTCCGGACAATCCTCATTTCAGCGGCGCGGCTAAGCGTACCAACACTTGACAGGATTTCCAAAAAAGGCAAAATGGAATATAGTGGCACTATAAAAACACTATCCGAGGTTTTTCCCCCGTGTGTAAATGCGGGGAAATTGTTTTTTTTGCTGCAAAACAATGATCGCAAAATTCTTCCAATCTTTGTTTGCGAAAAACTGCACCAAGTGTCAGGGAATTTTGCTTGTTATCACCGGACCGAGCGGTGTGGGAAAAGACACGGCCAAAGAGCTGTTTCTGAAAAGGAATCCGGATTTCCAAAAGATAGTGACCGATACCACCCGGGCGCCGCGGCAGGGAGAAATCAGCGGCGTTCATCATAATTTTTACACCAACGAAGAATTCAAACAAAGGATAAAAGAAGGAAAATATCTGGAATACGTTGAAGTCCGTCCCGGTGAATATAAAGGCGGAAGCAAAGAGGCGGTCTCGGCGATCTTGAGCGGAAAAAACGTGATTTGGCAGGTTGACGAATACGCGATGGCGCACATTAGAAGCATTATTAAGGAGAATATGCCCGAGATGGCGGATTGCATTCTGGGAAAAACCGTGACGGTTTACATCGCGCCCGAGGACTGGGATCAGTTGCGGGAACAATATTTCCGCCGCGACCCCGACGCTTCCGAAGAAAAATTCCTGATAAAATTGGCCCGCGACCGCGAAATGTGGTGGCAATATCACGATCGCTACGACCACGTGGTCATAAATAAAAGAGGAAAAATCAACGAAACTGTCGCGGCTATCGAGAAATTGGTCGCGCAAAAAGCGGAATCTCTCGCAAACAACCAAGTCGCTGCTCCCGCAGTTGCTTATTGAACGACCCGCAGTAACTTCGACGACTGCGTTTTTTATTACAAATCCGCATTGCTGATTATGGCAACAATCAAAATTTCAAAATACTTATCCGAAGCGGGCGTAGCCTCCCGGCGCAAAGCGGAAACCCTGGTAACGCAGGGGTTGATTTTTGTTAACGGCAAAAGAAACACAAACGTGGCCGCGAGAATCGACCCTGATACCGACATAATCGAATTCAACGGAAAACCTGTTCGCGTTCAAAAGCATGTTTATTATTTGCTGAATAAGCCCGCCGGCTATACCTCGACCACCGAAGACGCGCACGCGCGGAAATTGATCACGGAATTGGTGCCCGACGCCCCCAAAGTCTGGCCGGTGGGACGGCTCGACAAATACACATCTGGCCTCATTTTGCTGACAAATGACGGGCAAATGACCTTGAAACTGACCCATCCGCGCTATCAAATCGAAAAGGAATACGAAATTGTGCCCGATGTTCCCCTGGCGGCCGCCGATATCGACGCCGTCCGGCGCGGCATGAAATTAAACGACGGGTTCATCAAACCCGACCGATTCGAACAAGCCGAAAAAAATCTCTATCGCATTATCATCCATTCCGGGAAAAAAAGAGTGGTTCGCCGCATTATTGAAAAAATCGGCAAAACCGTGATTGACCTCAAAAGGATAAGAATCGGATTCCTCACTCTGGAAAACTTGAAAACCGGGCAATGGCGCAGTCTCACCCAGGAAGAAATCAAAAAACTTCTAAGCTGAAAAATCTTTTTCCGCCAGCAACTTTTCATACTCTTTGAGCGTGCGGTCAGCCATGGCTTCGGAAGACCAGTGTTTGACGACTTCCGCCGTTTCAATTCTTTTTTGCCGGATCAAATCCGGATTTTTCAGCATTTTTGAAACTGCCTGGAAAAATTCTTCTTCGACCGGCTCGGTGGTAATACCGCCTCTTTGCCGGCTGAAAATGTCTTTGACGCCCATTCTGTCCACGGCAACAACCGGCACTCCGGCCGCCATGGCTTCCAAAACCACCAGTCCCTGGGTTTCAGTGACGGACGCGAATAAAAACAAATCCGCGGCGGCATAGCAATCGCGCAAAAAATTACCTTTGATATACCCCAAAAAGTGGGTCTTCTCGCCGACGCCCAGCTGAACGGCAAGCTCTTTCAGCTTGCCCAGCGCCGGGCCGGAACCGGCGATCACAAAACGCGCGTCGCAAAATTCAAATGCCACCCGCGCGAAAACCCGCAGCAAAAAGTCGATGTTCTTTTCTTCGGCCAGCCTGCCCACATACAGAAGAAGCTTCTCTTTTTTTGAAAATCCCATTTTGGCGCGGAATTTCGGACCGTCCTTTCCTTTGAATTGCGACGGCACCACTCCGGTGGGAATAATCGCTATCGGAGATTTAACGCGGTAAGACGCCACCTCGCGCGCCATCTGCTCCGCCGGAACAATGATCAGATCGCAGGAGTTGCAATATCTTTTACTGAACCATTCGGCGCCGTAGTTTTTTAACCGGCGCGGCAGATACCAGAAATAGTATTCGGTATAGGCCCGATAGAAAGTGTGGTAAGTGTGCACGACCTTGGCGCCGCTTTTGCGCGCCCATTTTACCGCCAATTGGCCCAAAACAAACGGGGTTTGCGTGTGCACGATGTCATAATTTTCGCCGATAAAAGCTTTCGCCTGCTTGCGGAATCCGTACGCCATGCGGTCTTCGGGATCAAATGCCAGATAAAGCGACGGGTAGCGGATTACCTTGAACGGTTCGCTGTCTTCGCCTTCATACGGAAACGCCGGCGCGTGCACGTGCACTTCGTGGCCCTGCCGCGAGAACTCCCGCGCAAAAATCCGCGTCGAAACGGAAACGCCGTTAATGCGGGGGAAATACGTGTCGGTGACGATAGCGATTTTCATTGATGGATTTAATTAGGCCGGATTTCCCGGGCGAAACCGTCTATTTCCCGGACAATCTCGGGCTCGTTGTTCAAAACCAAGATGTGGTTCGCCCGGGGCAAAATCTTCAGGCGCGCTTTTTTGATTTCTTTTGCCAACAAGAAAGAATTTTTTGCCGGAAAAATCGTATCTTTGGCGCCATGGATAATCAGCGTCGGAACATCAACGCTCGGAATAATTTTTTTTATATTGAATTTATTTATTTGCGCGAAATAACAACAATAAATCCAAAACGTGGTGTTCGCGATATCGGCCAGTATTCTCTTGAAACTCCAATCGCCGGTCGGCAGACGGGAATAATCAAGATGCCGGCCGCATTCGCCGCGCGCCGGCGGGAAAAAAAATGGCGGAATATTTGACAATAGAAATTCGCCGATTCTTATCCATAACGGTTCGCCCACGCGATTGTCGGGAGCCAGAAAAACGAATCCGCGGACGGCCCGCGGACGCTTGGAAAAAAAATCGAGCAAAATCAAACTTCCGTACGAATGGCTGATGAAAACCGCTTCCAGAATCCGCAATTTGTCCAGAATATCCGCCATGTCGTCGGCAAGTTTTCCGATCGCGTATTCGCCGCGCTTCGCGTATTTTTTTGATTTGCCATGCCCCCGCCAATCAAAAAAAACTAAATTATATTCCCCTCGCAATTCTTTTCCGTATCTGTCCCAAGCCGACAAGCTTCCCGTGAATCCATGCACAAAAACGAGGACCGGCCGGCCATCGCAAAAATCATTATGGCAATAATAAACCCCGTTATCCAGGCGCCCTTCCGTCATCGGTTTATTCACATCACACGGTGAATTCGCACTGGTGATGGGAACCATTCTAATCAGTTAGTTCCTAAATCATGCACCGAAGGTGCAATTAAATAATGTGATTTGAATAGATAATCATCCAATACTATATATTTCACCAAATTTTGTTATTTTGCAACCTGCGGCATACTCATTGTAATTATTTGAAAAATTTATTAAAATTACCGCAGAACAAATTTATGGATATTTTTACCTCAATTATCACCAATCAGCCGCTCGTCGCGGGTTTTCTGGCTTGGTTTATCGCCCAGCTTTTTAAATGCCTTTTGGCGCTGAAGCACGGCGTCAATCGCGAAGCTTTCAAAAGATTTTGGGCCAGCGGCGGATTCCCAAGCTCCCATTCGTCGGCGGTTACCGCTTTGGCCACGGCTTGCGGAATCAAATACGGATTCGATTCGCCCTATTTTGCGATCGCGGCGGTATTCGCCCTTGTCGTGATATATGACGCGTTCACACTGCGCCAGGAAGCCGGCAAGCACGCCGAGGTTTTAAACCAGATGATGGAAGACGTCTATTTGAAAAAAAAGATCGAGGCCAAGCATTTGAAAGTGCTGCTGGGCCACACCCGTTTTGAAGTTTTTTTCGGGTTTCTGCTGGGCATCGCCGTGGCGATTATTATCGCCAAATAGCAATTTCCGTTCGTAAAAACGCCTCCAATGATTGGAGGCGTTTTTGTCTGAAAAAAGAAACAGTTAATTTTGCGCGGGCACTCCCGGTTGGTCCGTTCCGAACTGAATATTTGCAGCCGGCGCGCTTCCGCCAGCCGGATTTCCTTCTGGATTCACCGGCCGCAAAGAAATGCTCTGGGCCGCGATGCTGCCGTCAGAATTTGTGATGCCGGCCACAGTTACCGCGGCACCGACCGCCAAGTCATCGGCAACGCCGCTGGCCTGCTTGGCAATTTGCGTCGTCTGAGAATAAAAAACTATTTTCGAACTGCCGTCGCGCAATTTAACCGTGATGCTTTGAGCATCCTTGGAAACAATATCGCCGCTGATAAATCCTTGCCCGTTTTGTCCGCTGCGGCGCGTCCCATTGGCAAATTGCCCGGCGCCGCCGGGAAGATTACCATTCGCAAAGCCCTTGAATCCGCCAACCGGAGTTTGCCCCTTTTGGTATTGCATGCCGCCAAAAAATCCCGCGGCGCCGAAAATGATTGCCGCGACAACAACCGGTGCGATCATGCTTAAATTTTTATTCATATTTTTAATAGACCTACTGCTTTAAAGATTTTCGTAGCGAAATTTTCAGATTTCGAGCGAGCCAAATGAAGAACGAGAAGGCATACTTGAAGCTAAAGTCTGGCGACGAGTGATGAATTCGGCGCAGCCGAAATATGAAAATTGTAGTAGAAAATCTTTAAGCAGTAGGTCTAATATTTAAATTCTATTATGATATTGCTTGAATAATCATGGCTATTCATATCTCAGAGCGTTGATCGGATTCAGCTTCGCGGCGCGGGCGGCGGGGTAATATCCGAAAACTATCCCGATCAAACCCGATACCCCGAACGCGAGCAATACTGAAAACATGGAAACGCTGGTGGCGATATTGGCGAATTTGTAAACCGCCAGCGACGCGAGCCAGCCGAGCAGTATTCCCACGACTCCGCCCGTAAAAGTCAGCGTTACCGCCTCGGCCAGAAACTGAATGGAAATATCGCCCTTCTTGGCGCCGATTGCTTTGCGCAATCCGATTTCGCGGGTGCGCTCCGTAACCGTGGTCAGCATCATGTTCATGATGCCGATTCCACCCACTAAAAGGGAAATGCCGGCAATCGATCCCAAAAGAATCGTCAGGGTGGCGGTAATTGTCGACGCGCTGGCGACAATGTCGGCCTGGTTCAATACCGAGAAATCCGCCGCGGCCGGATCGGTGATTTTATGCCGCTCCAACAATAAATTGGTAACGTCGGTCTGCAGCTGATCCAGTGATTTTGCGTCAAACCCTTGCACGCTTATCGTATTCACATAGGCCGAACCGATAATGAATCTTTGTGCCGTCGCCAGCGGTATATAAATGGCATCGTCCTGATTGGAAAAACCGCTCCCGCCTTTGGCAACCGTCAATCCAACCACTTTGAATTCAATTTTATTGATTTTTATCGATTGTCCGATCGGATCGCTGCCTTCGCCGAAAAGATCAATGGCAGTGGTCGGGCCGAGCACGGCCACCTTCGAAAGACTGTCATTGTTTTGGACGGTTATAAAATCGCCGGAAGCAATCGAAACATTCCTCACTTCGGCATAGGCATCGGTTACTCCGTAAATCTGGGTGTTGGTGTTCGTGCCTTTGGCGGTAACCTGACTCCGGCTCTGCGTTTGGGGCGCCACCGCTTTGGCTGACGATATATTCTCCTGAATCGCTTTGGCGTCCGCCAAAGTCAGACTTTGCGCCGAACCCCGGCCCTGGCTCACCTGCTGGCCGACGCCGCGCTGAAAACTCGGCTGGATCATTATGAGGTTTGAACCGAGGGACTGGATGCTCGAAGTGATCGATCCCTGCGTCCCCTGGCCGATCGAGATCATCGCGATCACCGATCCGACGCCAATGACAATACCCAAAACCGTCAGGCCCGACCGGACCTTGTTCGCCAATAAAGCGGAAAATGTTTGTTCGAACAAATCGGTTATTTTCATAATTTCGGTTGGAATATCGTTACGCGGCCGGCTTCCGGCCATCGTTGGCCGCGACACGGGTTTTTTTATTTGCGTTATGCCGGTCGTCAACGATCATCCCGTCGCGGATGGTAATTATCCGATCGGCATACTCGGCGACATCGCGTTCATGAGTAATCAAAACTATCGTGTGTCCCTGCTTCCGGTTAAGCTCCTGAAATGTTTCCATCACGATTTCCCCGGTCTTGGTATCAAGATTTCCCGTCGGTTCATCGGCCAGAATGATTGACGGATCGTTAACCAGAGCCCGCGCGATCGCCACGCGCTGCATTTGTCCCCCGGAAAGCTGGTTGGTGTAGTGATCGTAATATTCTTCAGGCAAACCCGCGTGACCCAAAGCTTCCCGGGCGCGTTTTTCGCGTTCCGCTTTGCCGACTTCCGCGTAAACCAGGGGAAGGCACACATTCCGCAAAACGGTAGTCCGCGGCAAGAGATTGAATGACTGGAAAACAAAACCGATTTTGTTTTTCCGGATTTCGGCGAGATCGTCATCGGAATATTTGGCGACGTTCTTCCCGTCCAGCAGGTAATCGCCGCCTGTCGGCGTGTCCAACATTCCCAAAATATGCATCAGCGTCGATTTCCCGGATCCCGAAGGCCCGACAATTGCCACAAACTCGCTATCGGCAATCTCAAACGAAACGCCTTTAAGCACTCTGGTCTCCACGGTTCCGCTCTTATAAGATTTGGTTATGTTTTTGCATTCGATCATGGCAGTGATAGTCAGCGGACATTCGAAGAATTGGTTCTTGTTGTCGTCGTCGAACCGCCGGTGGTTCTCTGCGGCCCGCCCCCTCCGAACATATTGAATAGCGAACCTGAGCTTTGCGTTGTTTTGGCCGCGGCTTGCGCGGTGGTTTTTATCACAATCGCATCGCCTTCGCCAAGGCCGCTGACGATTTCGGTCGAATTGTCATCGCTTAGCCCGGCGACAACCGCCTGCTGGCGCGTGGATTGCCCCGTGGCGGAACTGCCGGTCGATTCGCCGTTCACGGGTTGGACCGGGATTTCCACATAATTGCCGGCGGCGTTTGATTTGACCGCGGAATTGGGAACCAGCAGAACATCGGATTTGACCTTGGTGATTATTGCCGCCGTCGCGCTCATTCCGGGCTTGATGCGGTCATCCTGGGTATCGAAAGCGATCATAACATTATAACTGACCACGCCCTGGCTCACTGTTCCGATCGTATCGATCTCGGCCACGTGGCCGGTTAAGGTGAGATCGCTAACCGCGTCGAAAGTCAGTGTTGCTTTTTGGTCGGTTTTAACGCTGGCGACATCAACTTCGTTCAATGAAATGTTGGCGGTTAATTGGTTGGTGATGATGGTTGCAACAGCTGAATTGACCGCGATACTATCGGCTTTCTTGACATCAACGGACGCGACCGCGCCGTCAAAAGGAGCCCTGATCGTGTAATAGGCAAGAGTTTCTTTCGCGTCGGATAGCGCGCTTTCCTTTTGCTGCACGTTCAGCTCCTGCGACTGGATGTTGTAAGGGTTGGTTAGAGTCTTCAGGTTTTGCAAAGATTTGATTTTTTCATCAATGGTGCGTTGGGCGCTTTCGATAGCGTCTTTGTCATTCTGGATTGTTTGCTTGAATGATATCAAATCGGCGAGATGGGAATTAATTTTAGTGGTGTAACCGCCCAGAATTGTCAGCTGCGTGTCCGCGAACGTTTGCGGCTTGATATTTTGGCCGAGCAGGACGTCTTCGTAGCGCTGAACCAAATTATTAACGTTTTTTATCGCTTCGGACGCGCTCTTTGTCGTCTCGTAAGTTTCGTTAACCAAACTTTCGATCACCGCCGGATCCGAGAACCGGCTCGCGGATTTATAATTCAGAAAATTGGCATCATATTTCGATTTTGCCGTTTGATAAGCCAGGGCCGCTTCGTTTTGATATTTTGCCGCCGTGCTGTCATAATTTTTTATTCCGTTATAATAATAATCCAAATAACTGGAACTAGACTGGGTAACGTACGAACTGGCGCCGTTAACAATATCGTCCAGCCCTGCCATGATCGACGGAAGATCAAGAAAAGCGCTGGCGACCGAAGTGAACCCTTGTGCATAGTCTTTGTTCAAATTATCCTTGCCGTCCTGCAAGGATTGTTCGGCCGCGGTAACCGCGTCCTGCGATTGAAGGATTAAAAGCGAATTATCCTGTTTCATTTTTTCCAGAGAAAGATTGGCGCTGTCCAAACCGGCTTGGGCGTCCCGCACCGCCTTCTGCGCGTCCGTGGAATCAAGCTGCACCAAAATATCGCCGGTTTTAACCGCCTGGCCCGCGCTAACGCCGATTTTGGTTACGTCGCCGGCGACTTTCGACTTCACATCCGCCTGATCGGCAACCGAAACCTGGCCGCTGCCGCTCACCGATTGCGCGATCATGCCTTTGGACGCCGTCCCGTAAGCATAAACAACCGTGCCAACGCTCTTACTGCCGGAATTGAAATAAAAATATCCTCCCGCCAGGATTAAAATTATTACGGCCGCGGTAATTTTTTTGTGCCGCATCATGCTTGAAAAAATATTTGCCATAAATTGAAAATGTATTTAAATTTTGTTGTTTATGCAACCTAGAGACTTATAACAATCGGCGTTTGCCGTTTTTTTATTGGTTCATTTCGCTGATTCCGAAAGCTTCCACCTGATCGCCCTGGCGGCTCCCGATCACGATCACCGCATCGCCCACCGCGAAATCTTCGCCGAAAGGCAAGCGCGTGCGGCGCGTGACCATGATCAGCAGCCTTTCTTCCTGGCGATTTTCAATCGTGAAATTCGGCAAGGAAAGCTCGGTGATCACTCCCGCGTGAATATCTTTGAACCGGCGCGGCCCCAAGTCGCGGTAAATGCCGGTGCCGCAACCGTCAAGAGGCAGGCTACCGGGAGATGGCGGCAGCGGCCGCCGAAAATCGCGGCAGTGCGAAAGTTCGCTGTGAAGCGGCGTTGCCGCGACCAATATGCCGCCGGCAGCCACGATCATTAAAATCGCCACCGTCGAATATACCAGCGGCTGGCGCCAGGCAAATGAATAACGCCGCACCATAATTTCCAGAATAACGATAAAAAGCGCGACAAGCATCAGTAAAAGCCACGGAAGCGACATTAAAAAGATGAACACTCCGCGCCATCCGAAAACGGGCGCGATCCAGATCCCCGTGCGCGCCATTATGAAAACGAACAAACTGGCCAAGTAAACGAGCGCCAGCCCGACTATCGAAACCCCGATCGTCCACAAAAACGCTCCGAGGATAAAATGCCATTTCGGCCGCATTTTAAGATGTCCGTTTTTTGCCGCGCTGATTATTTGCGCGCTGATCGATTTGTTTTGTTCTTTTTGTTCGTCCATTTTTTTGCGGCAACCGGCCGCTTGTTCTAAATCGCCATTTTATCGGGATGCTGGCGGTTAATGCTTTTTTTAAGCAATGATTTTCCCCGTTGCAACCGGATGCCCACGGTTGAAACCGGAAGGCGCAGCACATCGGCAATTTCCCGGTAACTCATCTCTTCAAAATAATACAATATCAACGGTTCGCGATATTTCACCGGCATTTTTTCGATATAACCGTCGAGAACTCTCCTCAATTCGGCCCGGTCAACGTCCATATCGGCGGTTTCTTTGGCAATCGGATGCGGGAAAAAAAAGTCAAAATCGATAAAGGAAATTTTTTCCGATTTTTTCTTCTTCAAAGCGTTGACAAACTCGTTATGGGCAACGCGGTATATCCATGGAGAGAATCTGCGCTTGGCGTCGAAACTTTTGATGTTCACGTATGTTTTCACGAAAACTTCCTGCACGATGTCTTTCACATCGTCAGGGTGCGATAAGAATTTTCTCGCGTAGCGCGTAATTTTCTTTTCGTAACGCTGCATCAACAATGCGAACGCTTCCACGTCGCCTTCCTGCACGCGCCGGGCGATTGTTTCATCGGTTGCTTCATCCATAAACTGTTGGACAATTGTTCTCATTAATTCTTGTCCTTGCCGATTCGAAACGATACTAAAGGGTCTGTTGCCGAATTAGCTTCAGAACGAAATTTTCAGCTTTCGAGCGAGAAAAATGAAGAAGAAGGAAGCATATTTAAGCTAAATCTGTTGACGACTGATGAATTTTTCGCAGCCGAAAGATGGAAATTGCAGTTGAAGCTAATTCGGCAACAGACCCCTAAAACATCTGTGTCAAACAACAAGCCGCAATCTCATTAATACATTGCGGCTGTCTGGTTTATTTCATCGGAATTGTTGCCGGAATCCAGCGCGTTTCAATTCGCCACCGCGCATTCCTCAAATATCTTGGGCGGAGTGCTGCGCTTGAAATTGCCTTCATGGGAAGCGGTATAATACCCGCCGGCCTCAAGCTTGGCGTAATAGCAGAAAAATTGGGGATAAGGTGCATTGTTCAATCCGCAATACACATAATCTTTGCCGCAGGCCAATTTTTTCGATCCATACTGAGCCGCCTTCGGATCTTGCGGCGTCTTCGCCAGCGCAGTACCGATTTGCAAAGGATATCCGTATAGCTTGCCTTTGCAATCTCCGCCGGCCAAACCGCAGGTATAATATCGATTGCCGACCGCGTACCACGTCTTTTGCGCCGCGGACAGTTCCTGCATATCCGCAATGCGCCGGTTGTCCCTGGCGACAGCCTCGGTCGCGGCGGAATCAGCAACGACCGCGGCGGTCGTCGTCGCATTGGCAACATCCGCGCCACCCTGCCCGGCATCGTCCTGTCCCGCGGCAGGCGTCTCAACCACGCTGCTTCCGCTTTCTTCCTCTGCGGGCGTTTCCGCCGCGGATTCGTTTGCCGGAACCGTATTTTCGGCTTCGCGCGGGCTGGAAGAATAATTATAATATAAAATCAATCCGCCCACCGTTATCGCCAGAATGGCGAAAACCGAAATCGCTGCGATGATCGGCTTCATTGATTTTTTCGACGACTCCTCAATCAAATCGTCTCCCGCCGCGAAAGCATCCTCGTCCTTCGGGGAAAGCCCCGGAGCCGGAGGAGTAACTTTTGATTGCACCGCGGCAAACGCTTCATTGATCTGGGCGTCGCTCCATCCGGCGTCGCGCAGCGCTTTTTTCACCATGTACTCCGGAACGCCTCTTTTTGATTCTTGTTCGACGTAATTCAACAATTGTTGTTCCATGGAATTAAAATTTTAATTTTCAAGAGACAATGACTTTGTTCCATAATAACATTTATCGATAAAAATAGTAAAATCAAAAATTATATTTTCTCGTAGGTATTCCCCGCCGCTGGCGGGGCCAAAGGATGTTTCCTTTCAAGAGTACTTGCGGATTACCTGCTCCGACGATAATTCGGAGGGAACGGCGCTGCCGTTCAAGGAATCCTCATTATTTGTTCCCTCGCCCTAGAAGGGCGGGGTTTACAAATAATAAACCGCGCGCCGCGGAGCGTCCCTTCAAATCAAAAAATCCGGCATGAATCCGGATTTTTTATTTTTGCGATCGCGCCCTATTTGATTTCAATTACTTCGTATTCGATTTTCCCTCTCGGCGTTTCCAGAACGATCTTGCATCCGATCCTTTTCCCGAAAACCGCGTCGCCCAAAGGCGACTTATACGACAACTTGCCGCAAAAAACGTCCGCCTCTTCCGGTCCCACGATCTGGTATTCATCCCGCGCGCCGCCGCAAACAAGCACCACGGTGGAACCGATCTGGACATGATCCGAATTTTTGCGACTCACCACGCGCGCGCCGCCGATGATCGACTTCAATTCCGAAATCCGCCCCTCCAAAAAACCTTGCTGCTCCTTGGCCTGATGATACGCGGCGTTTTCTTTAAGATCGCCGAAGGATATCGCGTAATTTAATTTTTCCGCAAGTTCTTTGCGGGTCACGTTTTCCAGGGTATCCAGTTCCTTTTTGAGTTTTTCCAGCCCCTCCGGCGTCAAGTAGTTTTCCATATAATATTATATTATTCCGTTTCCCTGATTTGTAAATCAGACGCGGCGCCGGATCCCGCGCGATCCGCCTTCGCGGTTTTGGCAAATCTCGCCGCGCTCAAACCGGCGCAGCGGCCGGTGGACCAGCTCTGCTGGAGATTGAACCCGCCCGTGCGGCCGTGGACGCTGATAATTTCGCCGGCAAAAAACAAATTGTTTACAATCCTGGAACGCATCGTCTTGTCGTCGATATTTTTCAAATCCACGCCGCCGGCGGTAACCATTCCGGTCTCCATTTCCAGAAGTCCGGAAACCGTCAATTCAAGATTCTGCGCGGTTTGCACCAAGCGCCGCCGCTCTTCTCTGGTTACCATGTTAACGGTTTTGGCCGGATCGATTCCGGCGTTTTGCGCCACAACCGGCGCCAGTCCCGAAGGCATGCGCTCGGCCAGGCAATTCTTCAGGGTTTTATTGGGATTGCGCGAAAAATCGCCAATTATCATTTTTTCCAGCTGGTCGCGATTTTTTTCGCAAAAAATATTCAAGTGGATTGCCACTTCGCCCGCTTCAAGCAATTCGCCTATCGCCGCGCTCGCGTTCAATATCGCCGGGCCGCTCAATCCGAAATGGGTGAACAGAATTTCGCCCGCCGCGTTTATCATCTTTTTTTTGTTTTGGGAAACCGCCATTCCGGCCCGCGGCAGACAAACGCCGGTCAATTCTTTCGCCCATTCCTCCTTCACTCTTATCGGAACCAGCGCGGGCGCCAATTTTATTATCCGGTGGCCCGCGTCATGCGCCCAGTCATAACCGTTGCCGGTGGAACCCGTTCCCGGATATGATTTGCCTCCGGTCGCGATTATGTAGCTTTTCGCGCTTATTTTCCGGCCGTCGGCCAGAATGATTTCGGAAATTGAATTTTCTTTCTTCTCGATTTTTGTTGCCGCATTTCCCGAAACCAATTCCGCGCCCGATTCATCAATCAACCGCAAAAGCGCGTCCAGAACATCTTGGGCCTTGCCGCTTTTCGGAAAAACCCGGCGGTTATTTTCAATCGCGGTTTCCACGCCGGCTTTGTTGAAAAAATTGACCGCATCTTTCGGACCAAACTCGGAAAACGCGTGGAACAAAAAAGCTCCCGACTTGCCGTATGCGGCGACCAGTTGGCGCAAATCAGTTTCAAAATTGGCGATATTGCACCGCCCGCCGCCGGTAAGCAGCAATTTCCTGCCCGGCAATTCATTTTTTTCGATCAGGACAGTCTTGGCGCCGCAACGCGCCGCGCTGATCCCCGCCATCATCCCGGCCGGCCCGGCGCCGATCACCGCCACATCATAATTATTTTTAGCTCGATTCATTGATTTAACTCTGTTTATAAGCTCGATAATAATCCCATTCTCAATAATTGCAACCGCCGCAGCTGTTTCTCGCTTTGTTTTATCCCATTGTTCCTTCGTTATCGCCCCTTGCCGGATGTATTGACAAATTAATTATTTTGTGCTATAATTTTGTCAGGCAAAGGTAAAGCTGGGCTTTAGTTTCCAGTTTGTACCTAAGCTAAGGTGAGTTAAAATGAAGGCCATATTTGGTTTAAGCGCACTGGTTCTCATGAGCCTCATGCTCATGAACCCCGGCGCCGCACAGACAAGCGAAAACAATTCCTGGGCACTTCCAGGATTACTGATCGCTCAACATCTAAGCGAATCAGCAAATGAAACGACTATAGCATTCGACAACACAACCAACACACTCTCAATTAATGCCTACGGCATCGATGGGAGTATGAATGGTTGCGACGGATACGTGAAGGAATTTATTCTTTCCTTCAAAGGAAGGAACAGTTCCTTAGAGGAAGTTGGATTTTCCGGGATATTCAAACCCGGGACGGAAGTTTCTTACGATGCCTATCAAAAGGCAAAGTTCAATATTTCCGGTCTTAAGCTAGAAACAGAGGAAACTTTCTTCGAGACAGATACAAATGAAGTCCACTTTTCGGGCTTCTACAGCTTCGGTAGTGGGGGTGATGTCTAAAATCGACATTATTCTCCACTACCCTTCTTCTTTCTTTCGCGTCATAGCGCGTTTTTTTAATACAAATCCAAAACACACGAATTCCAAACCATAGCGAAGCATAGTCTTGCAAAAAATTTCCGCAAATAAAAACCGCCCCATAAACTCAGAGCGGTTTTTATCCGGCAATCGATAACTACTGAATTTCGTAGGTAATGCTCACGTTAACCGTGGTTTTATTTTCGCCAACCTGAATATTGGGCGCTACCGCGGCAATACCGCCGCCCGCGTCCTTTGCCGCGTAATTGATTTGCGAACTCGGGTAATAACCGCCCTCGCTGAAACCGGTTATCCGGCCGAGTTTCACCCCCAGTTGGTTTGCCAATTTATCCGCTTTGGCTTTGGCATCAACAATCGCCTTTTGGCGAGCATCCGCCTTAACGGCATCCGGATCGTCCAGGGTGAACTGCAAATCGCCAACTTGGTTGGCGCCCGAAGCGGTCGCCTCCTCGATTATTTGCCCGATTTTGGCCATATCCCTCATTTTTACCGTCAGCGTCTGGGTAATGTCGTAACCGGTAAGAACCCTCTTGGTGCCGATTGGCATCGGGCACGACTCGGGGGTGCATTTGATCACGTCATTTTGGCTGTTCACGTTGTCATAGTGCGGAGTAACGTTGAAATTGGTTGTTTGCAAATCCTTCTCCGCCACGCCCAGACTTTTCACCACATCAATGATCGCATTCGCCTTTTTTGTGTTATCAGCCATTGCGTCCGCCACGGTTTTGGCTTCGCTGACCACGGAAAAATCCATCACGGCAAGATCGGGAGCGACATAAACATCTCCGGACCCCGCCACCGAAATGGTGCTTTGCGTCGCCGCGTCGCGGCCGATATATTTATTTGATTTGACCGCGTTCACCGCGAGCGCCGCTACGTAAACCGCAAGCACGGCAAGCAAAACCGCCATAATAATCCCGCCGGCTTTTGTGCCGCCGCAACATATATTGTTCATTTGATTTTCCATTTTATTTTTATTGTAATTTGTTTTAAAAAAATTCCCCGACCTTTATGGATTATTATAACAAACTATCAAAACAAAAAGAAAAACGCCTTTACGGCGTTTTTCCAATTTGAACTTCAGCGAAGTTAATCTTTTGACGCGGGATTCGCCGAATTCGCGGGACCCGCGACCGGTTTTGTCAGTTTTTTGATTTCCTGCGCCGCGGTCTTCGCGTCTTTTTGCGCCGCCACAAGATCTTTCTGCGCCGCCAAAACCTTGGCGCGCGCGTCTTTTAACGCCTGGAAATTGGATGCGGCAACCGTTTTATCTCCGTTATCTGCCTCCAATTTGGCCACCAAAGACGAAGCGGCTTGCGCCTGCGTCTGCGCATCGGCGACTTTGGCGTTCAAATCCGCAAGCGCGGCCGCAGCCGCGGCGGTATCGCTTCCGTCGGGGACCTGTCCCAGTCCGGATTGAAGTTTCTGCGCCACTCCCGCGAGGTTGGCCGCGATCGTGTTGATCCGGTCGACTGCCGCCAGAACCTGCGCCTTGGGCATCACCAGCATATAAACGCGGTAAGCTTTCGCGATCGATTGCGTATCGGTCTTGATGGCCGCCGCATCGGTTTCGGCAGCTATTTTCGCTTTGAGCGCGGTCAGATCATCAATCACTTTCTGGACATCGGCCTGGAGAGCGGTTTTGTCGCCCGCAGACAATCTTTTCATTTCGCCGATGCGCTTTAAAAGCGCGTTCAACGACTCTAATCTTTTATCGATCATTTGATCCGCGCGGTTCTGCATCTGGCCTTCGTTTCCCGCCGGCTTTTGTACTGTTTGCTTGACCGCGTTTCCCGTTCCTTTTACCGGAGCTGACCCCGGATCTGTTTGGGCAAGGACAACACCCGATATTAATAAAACCGATAAAACAATTGCTGCCGCGATCGATGAATGTGTTTTCATGGTATGGATAATTATTATTTCACGCCCCCGGCTATTTGCCGCTTTGGCTTTCATCAACAGCCGCGCCGACATTCTTGGCGTCGGAATCCAAACTGTTCAGCTGGCCATCAATATTATTCAAGTCTTCATCAATCGTCGTCTTTGCCGTCACCTCTCCGGCAGTGTCAGCCGTCTGGCCCGAAACATTCTCTCCGTTTTGCTGGCTGGCAGCCGGCTGGTCATTGCCTGCGGGCGGCAATTGGGATTCGGTTTGCGGAATCGCTTCCGGCGTGAAAGTCGGCGCCGGTTCGGATTTACCGCCGAGCATCACAATCGCGGTAAAAACAATAACCACCAAAACAACTATTCCTGCGATCATCTTCGACGAATTTGTCATACTTTTCTTTTGTTCCCGTAACATAATGATTTTTGCCTTAATCGGCGCGCGGTCACGGCAAGAATTATCATGCAGCGGCTTAATTACAATCGGCTTTTTAATTATAAACCCAACCCGCCAATTAAAACAACCCGGGGCGGCTATTATCTTAAAAAACGCGCCATTTCCTTTTCGAACAGTTCGGAAAATTCCCCTTCGTGACAATCGAGGCGAACCAATTCCACCGGATCGCTGAAAGTCCGCGCGATCTGCTGTTTGTCAATTTTCATGTTTTCCGACAGCCAGGGAATTTTATCGATATATTTTTCCGCCGGAATAATGTAATAAATCGCTTTATATTCCGCCAAAGCGCACGCGGCCAAACACATCAAGCAAGGTTCGCATACCGTCACCATTGCCAATCCCGGCGTCGCGCTGCTCCCTTTCTTGGAATTGCTTTTCATCTCTTTGCAAATCCGCCCGACCAGCAATCTTTCCGCGTGCGCCGTCGCGTCGCAATCCGTGTTCACCAAACTCTCCGAAGCCGCCAGAACGCGCCCGGCCCCGTCCAAAACCAAAGCCGCGTTCGCCAGGTTCCCCTTCCGCGCCGAACTTGTCATCAGCTCCTTGAGTTTTTTAATCTGTTCCTTTGTTAATTCCATGAATTCAATTGACAATATTTTCTGGCGACCCCTTAAGGTATTTTTCGATATTGGAAATGCAAATATCCACCTGGCGCGTTTTTGCTTCTTCGGTGTTGTAACCGATATGAGGCGTTAATACGACATTCTCAAGTTCAATAAACTCATCCGGTAAAATAATGTCGCCGCCTTCAATCGATACATCGAATCCGGCACCGAAGATTCGCTTATTTTTCAAAACTTGAGTTATCGCGCCCAGTTCAACAACTCCCCAAGTGGTCGCCAATAATATCGCGCTGGGTTTCATCAATTCAAGCTTTTCCGTCGTCAGCATATTCTTCGCGCTTTCAGTCGCGGAACAAGTAACAAAAACTGCATCGCTGGTTTGTAGCAATTCGTCAAGCGCGATAATCTTAATTCCTAAAATATTTTTTTGGTTCGAATCAAAAGCAACCACCTCCATGCCGAAACAAGCCAATATTTTTGCAACGCGACAGCCAATCTTGCCTAAACCAATAATTCCAGCCCTGCGTCCCGACAACTCAACTCCCCTCAAGCAGCCTTTTTCTTTTCGGCCTTTCCTGATATTCGCATCACCAATCACTGTTTTCCGGGCGACCGCAAACATCAATCCGATGATGTGCTCCGCTACCGCCTCGGTCGCATATCCCGGCACGTTGCTTACTGAAATATTTCCCGCCCGCGCCCCTTTAATATTTATCCAGTCGTAGCCTGTCGACATCAATGCCAGCAAAGACGGTTTTTTCATTGATTCCAAAAACGAATTCGGGTCAATCCAATCAATTACCGCCACATCCGCGTCCTTCACCCGCTCTTTGCTTTGCGCTTCATCCGAAGAGTTGAAAAATTCCACATTTCCCAATGCGTTTAATCTATTTTTTTGCGCTTCAGTCATTTCAATTTTTTCTAGTACCACAATTTTATACATATATTGTTTCATTGCCATTCATAATCCAAAATCAAAAATCTTTATTTTCTTAAATTTACCTCTGTTAACCTGCTATTTCAACTAAAATTATTCTTTTTATTTAAAAAACTGCCAGGCACAATACCAATGCCTGGGATGAATTCAATTCGACCTGCGCCGCGTTACTTGTTGCAAAGGGCCAAATAATCTCCCACGTCAGTCAAAGTGGCCAGCTGACCCAGATACACACTGTCGGCAATTTCCTGCTGATACAAGGCGCATAAGTGCGCCTCTCCGTCGGATTTCGGAATGTTCAACAATTCCACGGCAATCGGCAAAATTATTGATTTTGCCAACAATGCCTTTAATATGACCCTGTACAATGGCGTGATTAGATATACCGGAGCCGCAATGATTATTTGCTGGGGATCCGGCAGTGGCTCCACTACACCCGCAAGCCATTTTGCGCAGTCGGCTAAACCAGCCTCTTTGTTTTGTACGCAGATAGTTGTTTTTCTATCTGTTTTCGTGAAGCGACCCAGTGCGGCCATCACGTCTTCTTCATGCAATGGTTTCCCGCTGAAATTCATCACGGCCAGAACGTCACAATCGGAGCACAAGTATGCGTCGATTGCCGATTCAACATCAGCCGCATCGGCCCAGACAATCGCAAACACGCCATTGCCGCAGCTCACCAACTCCATGTTTTCAAGCATCATCAACGCGGTAATAGCCGCTTGGTTCTCCGCATTGGGAATCCCGGTTGGATTCACTTTATTTAAGGTACTATCCAAACTTTCCATTCCATTCACCTCATCATTTGTTTTGATACAGTATTGAACAAAAAAACAAATCGGTCAACTATCGCGCAATTACTCCTCAAGCAATACCATTCGACAAGCAATCGTTGACATATCGGCAAAATTAAATAATAATCTTGAGCGAGTGATGGTTATGATCAGGAAAAGGCAGATTTCCGGAAAAGGGCCAAGATACGGACGCACAAGCCAGCGGCCTGGAACAAAACAGATAAGGAAAATCGTCTTCCAGCCGCAGCGGGAAACGCCGCGCAGCAAGGAAGAAGCGAGGGAATGTGAGGCAATTGCACCTTTAATGACCGGATATGCTCTGGTCTTCTATTGCAAAGTCAGTTCCAATGGCTTGAGACGTACAAAGCCATTCATGGAACATGACATCAATTAAAACTTGCCCTGCGGGACAAGGATCTTTTTTTAATAAACGCAAAAATATTCTTATTTCAATCTTCTACCTTGCCGCAAAGAGTTTCTTTTTGGCGGTTTCGACATCCCCGACAAAAAAGATTTGATTGCCGCGGTTGCTTTCATATATGAAGGCTTTCAGCGATTCGCTGGCAACATTGCCAAAATCGCCCACGATCGCCAGCTTGACTTGATACGTGACGAACTTCTGCAAAACATCGCCGGCAATCCGCGTGCTCAATTTGAAGAAATCCGGAATGATATTTTTCCGGTCAATGATAATTTTCCTCGCCCCGCACAACTGCGGGTCAACCATCAAATCCAAGGCGTCCCGTTCATTGTTTATGACAATTGCGTCGCTTGTAATCTGGGCGATTTTTTCTCCGTCCTGTTCATGAATAATTGTTTTCATTTGCAAAATCAATATTTTTAGACTGTTGAATAATTGCCGCATCCAAGTTTAGCCAAAAATTTCGGCAAGCTTAAATTCGTTCATAAAATCAATTATTCAACGGTCTCATTTTATAGATTATACTACCATCAATTTTTAAATAATTGAAAACAGCCCCGCCGCGGCGGGGCTGTTTTCGCGCAAACTGAAAATTTTTAAAGTTGAAGCCCTGTCCTGATTCAGCGCCAACCGCCAAATCCGCGACCCCCGCGACCATGGCCCATTCCCATCGCACCGTCAATAATTTCCGTGGCCGAAATGGTTGTGCCGGAAACCGTGCCGCGCACCGAAATGGTATCGCCCACCGCGATACCCGAAATCGCGATCGCGGTTTTAACCGGTTTTCCTCCCTCGGTTGCCGGTTTTTCGATTTTCTTAACGCTTCCTCCGGACGCCAAGGTAACCGCGTAGCTCGTTTCAGTTTCCGACCCCGGCTGTTTGGCGCTGATTGTAACCGTGGTTCCGTCGTTGGCGGTTACCTTGCCGACAGTGCCGCGGTCGCCACACATCATACCGCCGGCCATTGGCAGATAACCGGCGGGAATATTGTTATCGGCGGCCCATTGCTTTAAAGCGGCGGCAAATTTTTCCAATTTCGCGTTGCGTTCCGCTGCGGCCTTGCCGCTCAGCCCGGCGATCAAACTTTCATATTCGGTTTTTTTCGATTTGATCACGCCCGCCTGCGCCTGGGTCAGCTTGCCGGCGGCAACCGCCTTATCGATGCGATCAATGAACGCCTGCTGGCGGCGGGTTTCCATTTTCGATCTTTGTTCGTCGAAAACTTTCTGGACGTCGGCTTCATTCAGATTGAATTTTTGGGCAATCGCAAAAACCAATTCGCCCATCGGATTTGTTTTTCCGTCTTCCGCCGCGGCGGATGCTGCTCCGATTCCGGCACACGCAACCCCGAGAATAAGGATTGCCGTGGCCACCATATATCTCTTTTTTATCTTTTTCATATTTTCAGGACTTTTGCGCTCGAAAAATATCAAGCACAAAAGTCCTATGGTTAAATTGGTTTACCCGGGTATACCTAATTATTACAAACCTGGAAACTCCATATTTCATCCCGCGGAAACAAAAAACGCCCTAAGGCGTTTTCTGGTTTGCGTTACCGGTGCGCGACATGGTAGCGGTAATCGTCGTAATTGCCGATATAGGAATTCAATTTGCCGTCCCGGACTTCCCAGATCGAATTGCAAGCTTCGTTGAGAATATAACGATCGTGGCTTACCAGGATTATCGTTCCTTTGTATTCTTTGAAAACTTTCGTGATCACTTCTTTGCTGGGCAAATCCAAATGGTTGGTCGGCTCGTCCAAAAGCAAAAGATTCACTTTTTGCAGGATCAATTCCGCCAGAGCCACGCGCGCGCGCTCGCCGCCTGACAGACAGCAAATCTGTTTTTTCTCAACGTCCGCGGGAGAAAACAACATCGCTCCCAGAACACTGCGGACTTTTTCTTCGGATTCGGGCGTTTTTGACGCCACCTCATCAAGAATCGTTTTGTTCGGGTCAAGCTCCTCGTGCGCCTGCGCGTAATAACCGACGATTGCGCGATCATCAACCGTAATCTTGCCTTTCAGAAGCGGCATTTTGCCCAACATGCTTTTGAGCAATGTTGACTTGCCCATGCCATTATTGCCGATGATACCAACCTTGTCGCCCCATTCGACCTCAAGTTTGCCTTCCAGTGAAAACAAGGGCTTGTCGCGCGGACCGATGCTGATGCCGTCCAATTTCAGCACGCTGCGGCAAAGCTTGCTGCCGGCGTCAAAACGGATCCTGATTTCGTTGCCCGGTTCCTTGGGCAATTCGATGCGCTCGATTTTATCCAGCATTTTAATCCGGCTTTGCACGCTCGCGGCCTTGGTCGCCTTATAACGGAAACGGTCGATAAATTCCTGCTGTTCTTTCAAATAGTGCTGCTGTATCTTGTAATCTTTTTCCAATTTCGCCCGCCGCGCCTCTTTTTCCACCACATACTCGGAATAGCCGCACTGGTATTTTTCCAAACTGTTCCTGGTGATTTCGTATGTCTTGTCGCAAACCTTGTCCAGGAAATAACGGTCGTGGGAAACGCAGATAATCGCCTTGTTCCAGTGAACCAGAAAATTTTCCAGCCATTCGGACGTCTCGATATCCAAATGGTTGGTCGGCTCGTCCAAGATGATCACGTTGGGACTGGCTAAAGCGACCTTGGCCAGCGCGAGCTTGGTGCGCTCGCCGCCGCTCAATGTGGCCACCGTCCGGCTCCACGATTCCTTGGAAAACCCGAAATCGGTCAGCAGGCGCTCGATCAGGCCTTCATAGCGGTAGCCGTCGTTTGCTTTGTAATCCTCCAGCAATTTGAAATAATCGGTAATTTCATTTTCCGCCAGCGCGCCCTTAGCTTCTTTTTCTTCATAATCGTTTTTCTTTGCGATCAGTTGCCGCATTCTGGGATTGGACGAATGGATTTCTTCGAAAACCGAATTTTTCAGCGAATCCCAATGAGTTTCCTGCGGCAAATAGCCGATACGGGCCGCTTTGTGCAGCTCGCGACTGCCCTCGTCGGCCTCTTCCTCGCCGATAATAATCTTCAACAGCGTGGACTTGCCCATGCCGTTGGCGCCGACGATGGCAATCCGGTCGCCCGGCATCACGCGCATCCGAATGCCGGAAAACAGCTCCTCCTTGCCGTAGGTTTTTGAAATGTCTTTAATGATGACCAAGGGATCGCCGGTATTAACGCCCGCCCCTTTGGCAATATTTTTTGGAATTTTTATTTTTGATTTATCGTTGTTCATAGTTCTTTAAACCCGAATTTTTCGCGTTTGCCAACAAAAAAACAGGGTTTGCTCAGCCGCGCAAAAAATGCGCGAAAACAGCCAGCAAATTACCTGCCGTCACATTGTCAGCTTTGTTTCCGGATAATCAAAAAATAATTTCATATTTTTTATCAACAAAAATATTATAAAATAAAACCGGCGAAAAATCAATCTTTACAGCAATATCCGCGGTGATATAATTTCTTTATAAGAGCTCTTTGTGTGCGTTTTTTTCTGAATCTATCCGGTTCGGAAAGCGCCAAATGGGTAAAGAAGAGCACGTTTCAAACGTATTCTTCTTTACCTTCTTGCCCCGTCAAGTCGGGGATTAGCTCAAAAACCCCGCTTTGCGGGGTTTTTGAGTTCGCGGGCGTTTGCTGATATGATATCTAAATACAAAATCAAAACGACAAAGTATGACACATCCGCATATCAGCAAGCTCCGCGAAGGAATTACCCGCATCAAACAACGCGCAAATTGGGAAAGAAAGCTTGGAATCGCCGCGACGGGCGCTATTTTAATCACGGGAGCGGTTTGGTGGCTGGCGCTGCCCTTGCCCAAGGATTATGAAACCGATATTCCGGCGCAACCGCGATCCTATACCGTTTTTCCGGTCGCCTGCAACTGCTCGGATAAAACCGGAGGGCAGATATCGCTTCGGTTTCATCCCGATGAACCGGCGCAAAATGAAATGCCGGCGTACAAAATAGAAGAAAACATCCCCCAAACTAAAACCGTGGTCAGTTTTGAAAACGTAGCGAATATTGTCGGCCAATTCGATTATGAAGACGTGACAAATTGCCCGTTTATCGAATCAGTCAATTACTTCGTGAAAAACGGGGTTTTTATTGTTGAGATAAGCCGCAAGGGCGCCTATCTCCCGGCGCGATTGTCAACGCAGGGGCCGCAGGCAACCGTGATTCTGGAACCGGCAACGCAAAATTATCCGCTGATCGTAAACCAAAAACCGGCCGATAACTCCGCGGCTTTCCCGGCCCTGCATCCGATAAGCTTTGACGCGGTCATCGAAGGCTCGTTGAAAAGCGCGTCCGTCTTTTTCCAAGGAGATTTGGTGAAAAACGCGACAACCACCGTTAACGGCAACACTTACCATTTCTCATTCGACAGAATGCTTGAAATCGATAAGGAATATTCGGTAAAAGCAGTCATTGCCGACAATCAAAATCGCACAACCGTAAGGACCTGGTCGTTTACCGGCCAAATACCCAGCGCCGTCGCCTTGGGGAAAGACCGCTTCAAATACTTGGGCTGGTGGGGCCGGATAAATGCCGATGGAGTAACGGTGAGAAAAGGCGTCGCGACGACATCGGACAGAGTCGGCACGCTTTCTTCGGCAAATAGAATCAAAGTCCTCAAAGAGGTTTACGGCGACTGGGTTAACGGTAAAAATCTTTGGTACCAGATCGACGGCGGCGCGTATCCGGGCGCCTATGTTTTTTCCGAATTCGTCACTCCGATGGAACAGCCCGCGCCGCCGCAAAAAGTTGACATTCCTTCCGAAGTGGCTGCCGGAGAAAAATGGATCGATGTCGATCTGGTAAAAAAAGTTTTAACTCTTTTTGACTATGACAAACCGGTTTTTGCCACATATATATCGTCCGGCCGAAAAGAAAATCCAACCCAAACCGGCACTTACCGGGTTTGGTACAAACTCGTTAAAACAGAAATGAAAGGCGGCCCGCCTCTGCACAGCTACAAATACGATCTGAAAAACATTCCTTGGGCAATGTTTTATAATTTCGATTACGCGATTCACGGCACATACTGGCACGATAAATTCGGAACACCGCAATCCGCCGGCTGCACCAACATGACGCAAGGCGACGCCAAATTTATTTTTGACAATACGCTGCCGGTCGTTCCCGCCGGCAAACAGAGCGAAGTTTCCAGAAACGATAGCAACAAAGGAACCGGCACCGTAGTCCATAACCATGATTGAAAACAAAAAAACCGCATTTTGCGGTTTTTTTGTTTTCAATCACCCCAGGCTCGGATCGCCATCGCTGAATTTTTCATCGATATGGCAACCGTCGCGAAACGGCTTGTTCGCCGACGCGCCGCAATGACACAAAGCGTATTGGTCCGGGCAATCGAATTTCTGTTTTTTCCGATAACCGACCGAATCGCCGTTCGCGTCGGCGACAATAACTTCTTTTGCCAGCGGCACGCGGCCGGATATCACATAAGGACCGTTTTTGGTGACTTTTATTTTCTTGTTTTCTTTTTCCACATTCAAATATAGCTATACTTCTGATTATAACAAAATCGCCTCGTGGCGATTTTGTTCGTTCGCATATCCGTAAAATTTGAGAACTAATTTGCGTCCGCTTCGCTTTCTCCAATCGCCGCGCATTGTCCGCTTTGGCACAAACAGGTTGCCGCGCCTATCCCGTCGCATGCGTATTTTCTCGACCAATCGGGATTTTTGACGATCCAAACAGAATTCACGCAAACATGACAAGTGGTGCCGTCGTCAACGCAATCCGCGTCCGACTTGCAGGTTTTATCGGCCTCGGCAAGCCCGCAGTCCTGGGAACAGTTTATCTTGGTTTCATAAACCGGATCGCATTTGCCGTCGCCGCAATCGGTTTTCGCGACGCATTTTTGGGTGACGCATTTGCAAATTTTTCTTTCCGCGGTCGCAACGGCACATGAAGTGTTTGCCGCATCCCATTTTTCATTCACGCATTCCCCGCAACCCGGATCGACGCAGTCGGAATCAATCGCGCAGGAAATATCGGCGGTTGCCGGCGAAGAGGTTATTTTTTTATCCGGTTCTTTGCATTCATACCCCATTACGCAGCCGCCGGTCGCCTTGGCAAGAATTTCTCCGCCCGGGCAAAATTCCGGACCGGGAGCGGAAATCTCCGGACAACTTTCCGTTTTGCCGGCATTGTCGCCGCTTCCAACCGACGCCGGCTGTTTTGGCTGCCAATCGATCTGTTTATAAACCAGAAGCCCTCCCGCAAAAATTATTATCGCAATTATCGCGATCGCGGCCGCCGAGACAACTCCTTTTCGTGAATTTTTCATGTTGGGTGTTTATTATTTCGATTTAATTATATCCGCTTTCAAATAACGGCGCAACGAAAGCGCCAAATTTGATCGCCGCGTTGCCGCGCCGATCAATTCAATTTCAAATTATATCTCATAAAAAAAGCCCGGATCGGGAGGAAAAAGATTGCAAAACAAATCCGTTAATTCCAAATTTCCATCACGCATTTGACGCAATCGAAATTAAGTTTGAATTTCCTGCCTTCGCAAACCAGATATAAAGGTTCTTTGAAATCGGGCGGATTTTTGCCGGTTTGGTTCGGACAAGCTCCCAAAAAATATTTCAAGCAATGTTTCGTTGTCATCACCTTTTTGTCTTTGGCGTTGTTTATCTTCTCGAACGCAATCTCGTCAACCCGCGCCCCGTGACGCTTATAAAAATCGCGTGCCAGCCCGTTGGCGACATTGAACGAATAATCCAGATCAAGACAAAAATAATGATGGTCGGTTTTTTCGTGCTTAACTAAAACCATGGGATAATTTTTCATTCTTACCGAATAAAGTTCGGCGACAATTTCCCGGCGCCATTCGTTTAACGCCGACAAGGGAACAAAATACGGCCGGTCGAATTGGAATGAAAAACCGCGAGCGGTAAAAATCGTGTCGCCGAGTTTTGAAAATTGCCGCTTCCAGCTGGATTCCGCCGCGTCAGGTTTTTCGGCCGGTTTCTTTTCAAAAACAAAATCTTTTTTTGCCGAATTGCCGTCCTCGTCGCAAACGCGCACGGTGAAACCTTTTTCATTTTCTCCGAAAACATAATCCGCGGCCACCCGGCGCTCCGCTCCGTTCGAAACCTTTTTTTCAAAATCAGGATCAAAGTTACGGTAGATTTCCGTTCCGGTTTTTATCGGCATCCATTTGGCCGGATATATCCGATTGCCCTTCGAGGAATCGCCGTGGACCGAATTTATATTCACTCCGGTCAGTTCCCCCGAATCGCCAAACCAGCAAATCCCATCGCCGTTGCGCAAATCATTGTCGCGGTCCAGCGTGAAATAATCGCCGCCGATCTTCCCGACCTTCCCCATGAGCTTCCCCAAAGATTTCTGACTGTCCAAAGATGCGATATTGTTTTGGCGGCCATGAAGGAAATAATCGGTATAGCCCCGGTTAAACGTTCTTTCCAAATCCGGGTCAAAATTTAATTTGGTTGCTCCCGACGACTGTTTTTTATATTTTCCGCCGCTGGCCGCAATGATCCGGTCCAGCTCCCGGCGGTATTTCGCAACCACGTTGGCAACGTAAATTTCGTTTTTCAGGCGGCCTTCGATTTTAAAAGACGTCACTCCGGCAGCAATCAAATCTTCCATGGAGTTTGCCAAATTGAAATCTTTCAGCGATAAAAGATATTTGTCTTTTGCCAGCACCTTGCCGTCGGCATCCACCAGCGAATACGGTAAACGGCACGCTTGCACGCATTTGCCCCGGTTGGCGGAACGGCCGCAAAGAGCCTGGCTCATGTAGCACCGCCCGGAAAACGAAACGCAAAGCGCGCCATGCACGAAAGTTTCCAAATCGACTTTCGTGTTCCGGCGGATTTTTTTTATCTGCTCAAGACTCAATTCTCTGGCCAGGATCACCCGCGAGAATCCCGCGGTTTCCAAAAATTTCACCTGTTCGGGATCGTAGTTGTGAGTTTGCGTGCTCGCGAAAACCGGAATGGGCGGCAAATCCATCTCCATTATTCCCATGTCCTGGATAATGACCGCGTCAACGCCGATTTCATGCGCTTTCCAAACCGCGTTTTTTACCGCGGCCGCCTCTTCGTCAAAAAAAATCGTATTGATCGGAACGTAAACTTTAACGTAATACGGATGCGCGAAATCAACCAATTCTTTAATATCCTCCCATGAATTGCCGGCCGCCGCGCGCGCGCCAAAGGACGGACCGCCGATAAACACGGCATCCGCTCCGGCCAAAACCGCCGCCTTGCCCGTATTCAGGTCTTTCGCGGGCGCCAGCAGCTCCAATTCAATCGGATTATTATTTTCTTTTTCCATAATATAAAAACCAATCGGTTCATAATCCCATTTAAGTTATAACCTGTTTTGAAATTTTATCAATGTTGCGCGTTGCGAAAAGCCGCCCGATCGGGCGGCTTGCAGAGCTTCTTTCGCCAAACAATCTTTCACTTTCGATCTTTGATCTTGGCGCAAATCTCGGCGATGAAATCAGTTTTGGAAATCTGCCGGGCAATCTTCGCGCCGCGGTCGCGCACGCTGAGCATATCGGAATCTTTTTCCTTATCGCCGATCACCAAAACATAGGGGACTTTTTCGCCCGCGGCTTTGCGAATCTTGTTGCCCAAGGTTTCATCGGCGGAATCGATCTCGACGCGGATCCCGGACTTCATCAATTCATCGCCTAGCTTTTTGCAAAAATCGATATGGCTTTCTCCCACCGACAAGATTTTTGCCTGCACCGGCGACAACCAAACTGGAAACGCGCCCGCGTAATGTTCGATCAATAATCCGATGAACCGCTCGAATGATCCGAACAATGCCCGATGCAGCATGTACGGTTGCTCCGTGTTGCCCTCGCTGTTCGTAAACACCATTTCAAAACGGCTTGGAAGATTGAAATCGAATTGCAAAGTAGAACACTGCCATTCGCGGCCAAGAGCATCCTTGATCTTGAAATCAAGTTTCGGACCGTAAAACGCGGCTTCGCCCAATTCTTCCTTGAAATTCAAATTCTTTTCTTTGGCCACTTCGCGCAACACGCCCTCGGTAAACTCCCAGCCGTCGTCATTCCCGGCATAATGCTCCTTGTTTTTCGGGTCGCGCAATGAAAGATAAACGTTCACCGAATCCATTTTGAATCCGAACGAATCGTAAATAAAAGTTATGAAATCAACCACGCGCTTCAATTCATCCTTGACCTGATCTTTGCGGCAAATGATGTGCGCGTCGTCCTGCGTAAATCCGCGGACGCGCGTCAAACCCGAAAGTTCGCCTTTTTTTTCAAAACGGTAAACCGTGCCGCATTCGGCCCAGCGGAACGGAAATTCGCGATAGGAATGCAAATCGTTTTTATATATGCGCACGTGAAACGGGCAATTCATCGGTTTTAACAAATATTGTTCCGATTCTTCCGGCTTCTTTTCCAATTTTTGATCCTCCAAAGACTGCCCCACCTCCATCGGCGGATACATATTGGCCGAGAAAAAACCCCAATGTCCGGATTTTTCCCAAAGCCGCCGGTTTCCGATATGCGGCGAGCGCACCAGATCATATCCGCTTCTCAAATGTTCCCCATACCAAAAATCCTCGATAACCCGCCACAGCATCGCGCCCTTGGGATGCCATAAAACCAAACCCAGCCCGGCGTCTTCGTCGATATGGAACAAATCCAATTCGCGGCCCAGTTTGCGGTGGTCGCGTTTTTCCGCTTCCTCCTGATTTTTCAGATATGCGTCCAATTCGTTTTTGGATGAAAACGCCACGCCGTAAATCCGGGTCAGCATTTGGTTGGTTTCGCTTCCCTTCCAATACGCGCCCGCGATTTTAGCCAGTTTGAAACCGTCGGCCGGCAAATCACTCGCCGAGCCAACGTGCGGCCCTTTGCATAAATCCGTGAAATCGCCGGTTTGATAAACCGAAACTTTTGTTTCGCCGGCGGCTTCCAAATCTTTAATAATTTCCAGTTTGTAATTTTGACCGGAAAACATTTCTTTTGCCTCGCCGATTCCGATTTCCTTTTTTTCGAACTTCGCGCCGCCGCCGATCATTTTTTTTATTTTTACTTCGATTTCCCTCAAATCGTCGGGCGCCAAACTCTTTCCGGCCGTTGAAAAATCAAAATCATAATAAAAACCGTTCTCCACCGCCGGTCCCATGCCGAATTTGACTTCGGGATACAAATTTTTCACCGCCGCCGCCATAACGTGCGCCAGCGAATGCCTTATTGTTTCAATTGGATATTTTTCCATTTTTTTACTTTTTATAATTAAAAACTCGCCCCACGGTTAAATATGATTATTTAACATTAGGGCGAGTCTTGAACCCGCGGTTCCACCTACGTTACCCCGCCATGGCGGGGCGTCTCTTTTTTACCGTTCAAGCTTGGATCTGGATAGATTTCTTTGGCCCGCTTCCGCTCTATCGCGGACAAAGGATTGCGGTTGGTGGCCGCAACAATCGTTTGAACGCTAATATTCGATTATGAATTAAACATAAACCAACTTGCTCCTTTTGTCAAAACAACGGGTTCTTGCAAAAAAATCCGGCTATGGTAAATTCTGAATCAGAATACAGCTACTTAACATGGTTCGGATCAGCGGAATGGAAAGCTCTCTCTTTTTATTCCGCTAATCCGAACCGGATAGAACACTGAGGCGGGAAAATTTCCGATTGGTCGCGCATTATCGCTTTGGGGCATCGGCCTGCGGACCTTGGGGAGGAGGAATGAGAAGGTTCGGGTTGCAATACGCGATAGACGAAGTTTTCCTGTCCGCCTTTTTTGGAGCATTTATGCTCTTTTCGTTTTTTATAGGCCAAACCGCTCAAATAATTTTTCACCGATATACACAACGCTATTCCAGCTCTCTTAGCAGCTCCAAAAATGTCGCCGCGCTCCAGGCTTGGTTTGCGCAACCGGCCGGTTCGCGGTTTGCCGCCGGACTGATTTCGGACGCGCAACCAATGGCCCCGCTCCAAAGAATGTCGTTTTCGCTGGCATTGAAAATTTTGCCGATGTAATTTTTGAATCTTTTTCCGTCAACCCGCGCCATCGCGACGGCGGCGATATTGTTCACCCAAAACCAGCTGTCGCCATTGTGGTATGCCGTTGGATTTTCGCCGCTGTCATCGTTGCAAAATTTTGAATCGTTTTTATCGATCGTGGCAAGACCTCCCCATTCCAGCCATAATTTTCCCAGAGCGTGCTCAAAACATAACGTCCATTCCGATTTTGACAATAGTCCGGGATAAACATAGGCAGCCAGAAAAATATTGGGCCGGACCGTAAAATCGGCGCGGCCGCGATTAGTATCGAAAAGATCGGCCAAGCGCGTCCCGTCAAAAAACAGCTGGCGCGCCGCCATTTTCAAATTGTTTTCCAATTTTAGATAACGCTCCTTTTCTTTTTTGTCCGCTGCCAAATCGCCGGCCAGCGCGTACATGCTCAATCTTAGCGCCTGGATTTCGATTTGCGCGCCGGCGCGATCCAAACTGTCCATCCAAGTTTTGCCCGCCCCGACCGCCAAGTCGTTGTTTGTGCAATTTTCCAATAAATAAGCAATGCTTTTCTCCAAACATTCGGCGACCGCCGCAGCTTCTTTGGTGTTAAATTTTCCCGACCGGTAAAAATCAGCGGCGCGCAAAAACAACCAACCGATCCCGTCGGCGGTATCGGAATGGAAATTTCCGGTTCTCAATTCTTCCAGCTGGCGCCAAAAAATGTCGAAGGCGGTTTTTTGCTCGAATTGGCCGAGTCCCCGCAGCGAAACCGCTTCGTCTCTCTGCCAAATCTGAAAGAACCACGGCAGCCCCGCCCGCAAAGCAGCAGCACCGTTTTGAACGGAAAAAAGCATTTTTAACGAATTGCGGGCACAGTGCCCGGCCGCGTTATTTTCATTCGGCGCTTCTTTCCGGGTAAAAAATGATATGGCCTTGGTTCTTGATTCGTCGCGAATTTGTTTTTCAAAATCCGTTTGTTTTTTCCGCTTCATTATTTCAAAATCGCGCCATAATTTTCCAACCGCGGTTTTTGCTTCTTCTTTCGTGAAACCCGCGGCAAATACCAGCTTCGAGGCGCTGATAATTGCCGGAGAAAACACCCAGCGCGCCGACGGTTCGGAACGGCGTTTGCGGTCAAAGCTGTAATCGCGGCGCACCCAGGCGTTTTTGATTTCAACCTCTGCCATATCGCCGCAAACCGCCACGAAAACTTCCGGCAAACCGCATCCGTTATCCTGGGAATGGCTGATAAAAAGAAAACTGTCTTCATGCCAGACGCGATAATTCCGGCCGAATTCCTGATTTTGGTAGGGGTTTTTGATATCCAAAAAAAATTCCATTTTGGCCTGTTTTTCAGTTTCGAAAACCAGGCAATCGTTTCCGGGAAGCCAAAACGTTTCGCTATTGTTTTCCCGGACGGTTTTCGCGCTCCAAAAATTGTTTTCAACCGCGACAACGCCGCCGGCATTTTCAATCCGGACGCCGTCAAGAATCTTTATCAGCTTATTGTTTCCAAAGCCAAAAAACCAGCCCTGATATCGGCTGATCGGATCCGGTCCGACCCACAGATAGCTGCCGCCTTGGGCCAGCATCAAACTTTCACCGCCCGGAACACTAATGGTCTTCTTTATATTTTTTCCAAAGTTATGAATGAGTTCCAACGAACCAATTTTCAATTACCAAACTCCAATTTTCAATGAATTTTTAAAATTCCAATGTTACAAACAAAATACGAAATATGCATTGCGTTTGATTCATTGAATAATTAAAAATTTTTGAAAATTGCCCCGCCAAAGCGGGATCCCGCTTTGGCGGGAAAAACTGAAAATTGAAAATTTTTATTCCAATGCCTTATTGTGCGCCGCGACGTAATTTTCCGCCAGATTTTCCCAATCGCAATAATTAACCAGATCGCGCGCGTTGATCTTGTTCGCCACCCGGTCTTTCTGCGGCATGGTCGCGTAACCGTAGAATATTTCTTCCAATTGGGCAACGACTTCGCCCTCGCATTTGCCGTCGTTATTAATGACGAATATGCCCGGATGCTGCTTGTCGCGCGGCAATTGTTTCACGAATCTCCCCACGCCGGAAAGATCACTGGTAACCGCGGGCACGCCTTCGGCGGCCGCCTCAAGCGGCGTATACCCCCAAGGTTCGTAATATGAAGGAAAAACACCCAAGTGGCATCCCTGTATCGCCTCTCTCACGTTGAGGTTCAATAACTTGTCGGTCCCGGTCAGATAAGCCGGATAAAACACGACCTTCACCGGATCGTCTTTTTTATTCTCCAGTCCGGCCGCGGCCAGACCTTTCAATATCGCGTCGTCGCGATAATCCAAATCATGGGTGCAAATCGGCGGTTCGCCCGTCCGGCGGTTCTTCTTCAGGCGCCGTTCAAGTTCGCGGTGCGGTTCTTCATCGTCAAAAACGTCGGTGTCCTTTAAATCGCGCCCGGCAAACAGCGAATATAAAAAGCTTTCAACCAGATTGCCGGAATTCTCTTCGACAAATTCCTTAACGTCAAAATAATTGCCCCGGTTTTCGACCAAGTCGGAATTGACGCCCCTGGTTTTGGCCGGAACCCATAGAAAAGCGATCACGGTTTTGCGGGATTTTTCATTTTTTAATTTTGAATTCAAACCGCCCAAAGCCTTGATGAAGGAGTCGATCCCTTTGGCGTGATATTCGTAGCGCGCCATCGTGAAATAAAATAAAGTATTTTTCAAATCAAAAACGTAGTGCGGAAAAAAATTATAGAAAAGAAACTCCCGGATCCGGGCCCGCTGGACGCGGTGTTTTATGGCCGCTTCCTCAAAACTCAAATATCCGCCCACATCCAATCCGTTGGGCAGAAAAACATCGGGAATCCGGCCGAGAAAATATTGGCATTCATAGCCGGTAATTTCGCTGACGGTCGTGAAAACCGTGCAAGCGTTCGCCGCGGCTTTTTCCAAAAGATGTTTGGCCTGCACGTGGTAATTATAGGCTTCTTTGACCGGATCGATCTTATCGATTCCGGAATAAAAATCCAAACCGTTGAAAGCCATGCTCCTTCCCAGCGTGGTCGCGTGCGTCGTGAACACCGACGGCAAATCACCGCATAAAATCTTCGCGAAAAGAAGCGCCGATCCGGCAAGCCATTCATGGCAATGGATAACGGTTTTTCTGCCGCCGCCGGTGCGCTTCAATTCTTCCACCAGCTTGGCCACCGCGTAACCCCATACCACCGGCTCGTCAAATTCAAAGGCCGATTCCATCGAATCGATTTTGTAAGAATCCCACAATTCCCATTTGTAACGGTTTATGTTCGGCCAAAGCTCCTGAAAATCAATCAGGATTACTTGCGGTTCGCCTTCAATGAGCCAGCGTCCGAAACGGCAATGGATACCCTGGCCCTCGAGGCCGTCAAACGCATTTTTTATCGGCCCCGTGAGAGGCATTTCTTCGAACTGGTATTTGGAATTCTGCGCAAAATACGGCCCGACCAGAATATAGCCTTCCTGGCCGTACCGTTTTACCATTTGCGCCGCCTTGGTCGCCAAAACGGTATTGATTCCGCCGATTTTATTGCAAACTTCCCAGGAAATTTCCAATACTAAATCGGCTTGCGGTTTTTGCAATTTTGTTTTCGTTTCTTCCATAGTTCATTTATAAAACATTCGTTCTACATTATAAACGACCAGAACCTGGGAATCTCAAGCTTGCTTTGTATCCTTTTGGCGGCGGTGCGGGGACTCTTTACTTTGCGTATCGACGCGCCGAGCTGGTTTTGGCCGAAGACGCCTTCGATCCAATTGGCAAAGTCGTTTTTTTCTTCGTTAACGTGGTATTTCCAAACCGCTTCGTCCATGGTTTCGAGCGCCTGCGCCAATTCCTTCAAATTTTTCAGCGTGCGGCCGTCGCTGAGCCAAAAACTTTTTTCCGGTTCGGTATCCATGAGAACCGATGAAACTTTTTTTGGAGGTAATATAGTTTTCGCCATTTTTTTATTTGTTTAGTTTCATATCGCGACCTTTTGTTTTGATTTCAAAATATTGTCCACCTTCATTCTCAAATCGCTGTAAACATTCATGAAGGCGATGAAAGATTCGTAAGGGCTTTCGTAAGGATTGAAGTATTTGTGCACGTCGCCGTCGGAAAACCATTTGGTGCACATATAATAGAAGTGGTCCGAAGTCTGCAATTTCCGCCACTGATCCAGCAATTCGGGATCGTCGATCTGGCCAATCTCCTTTTCGAGGGAATAAATTTTTTCGATCGCCGCCTGCTGCATATTATTTCCCAGCCACGCGCTCAAATCGCGCTCGGTATCCGCCCAGGAAACCAGACGATGAAAATCCAATTCGTCGGCTGGTTCGCAGTCTTTCGCCAATTTTGACGGCGTGGTAAAGCTGTTGCGCGGATTTTCCAACGCCCTCCAGCAAAAATCCTCGAAAAATTTGAAAATCCCGGTTTCTTCCCACTGGTGCTCGCCGAAAGTCTCGTAATCCATGAAAAGATTTAGAGTTTGCGCGTTCGAATCGATGTTTAACAGATTGACCCAATCAACGTATTTTTGCGCGGTCAGAGGCCATTCGCGCCACTCCCGGTTTGAAAACCGGAAACCGATATCGTCGCTCAGCCGGTAATTGCGCACCAGCAACCGCAACGGATTCCCCTTGGCTTTATAAAGAAAATTCGGCGACCGCCATCCCAATATTTCATCCCATCCCTCGGCAAGCATTCCTTTAAACCCCATCCCGTTCACCGCTCCCGCTATATCATTATTATACACCAATTCAGTGTTGCGGAAAAAGGAAGGCACGTAATCGAACAGTCTCTTGAAAATTGAGTTTTGCTTGGCCACTTGCCGCGCGAATTCCTCCTTTGAATACAGCGACGCCAGCGAATGATAATAGGTTTCCGAAACCAGTTCGCAGCACCCGGTATCGACCAGATCCCTGAAACTTTTTAAAACCTCGGGAAATTCCGCCTCCAGCTGCTCTAAAAGTATTCCGGTGATACTCAAACTCACCTTGAAACGACCTCGCGACCGCCGCATCAAACCCAGCAGCATGCGGTTTGTCGGCAGATAGCTTTTGCGGCTCACCCTTTCCAGAATCTGCCGGTTGTTTTGGTCGTCAAAATAATTGCCATGGCCGCCAATTTCAAAAACCGACATCTTTTTCAAGCGCCGCGGCTGATGGGTATGAAGATATAGACAGATTGCAGGCACAGTACGTAATGTAAAATTTAAAAATCAAGATGAAAAATTAAAATATGAAAAATATAGAATTTAAAATACGACATTTTACATTTTAATATGTCAGACCTGCTGCTTAAAGATTTCCTACTGCAATTTTTATATTTCGGCTGCGCCGAATTCATCGTTCGGCGGCAGACTTAGCTTAAGTATGCCTTCTCGCTCTTCATTCGGCTCGCTCGAAATCTGAAAATTTCGCTACGGAAATCTTTAAGCAGCAGGTCTGTCATTTTAACCTTTGATATTTACATTTTTAATTTTTCAAGCTTTCAACACTCGGTTATAGGTGTTTATGCATTTTTGCGCCGACTTTTTCCAGCTGAAATTGAGCACTTCGGCGGAACCGTTATAATGCAAGCTTTCCCGCAACGCGGGATATTTCACAACCGCCATGATCTTGCTGGCGATTTGATCGACATCCCAAAAATCAACTTTCAGGCAATGGGAAACCATTTCCGCGACCCCGGATTGGCGCGATACCAGAATCGGAGTGCCGTTCGCCAGCGCTTCCAACGAAGTTATTCCGAAAGGTTCGGAAACCGATGGCATCACGTATAAATCCGCCATCCGGTAAAGACGGGCCAGATCATCGCCTCGCAAAAAACCGGCAAAAACCACCCGGTCGGCGATCCCCAATTGCGCCGACTCCTGGATCAGCCACCGTTCCATGTCCCCCGCGCCGGAAAAAACAAACATCACTTCAGGATCAAGCCGCGAAACCTTTTGCGCGGCGCGCAGAAAATAATCCGGGCCCTTCTGGAACGTGAGCCGGCCCACGAATAGCACTATTTTTTTGCCGTTGTTTTTCAGGTGCGAAACGTTCGAAGCGAAATTCACTTTGTATTTTGCGTGATCGACGGCATTGGGAACCACCTCGATCTTCTCCGGATCTATGTTGTAGCGGGCGGTAATTTGCCGCTTGGTGTAATCGCTCACCGCGACCACGACGTCGGCTTCTTCCAGCCCGCGTTTTTCAATCGCGCAAATATCCTTATTCAAACAATTGTCGTTAACCCGGTCGTATTCGGTGGCGTGCACCTGGAATACCAACGGCTTACCGCTCGTTTTTTTTGCTTCCAATCCGGCCGGAAGGCTCAGCCAATCATGGCAATGAATAATGTCAAAATTTTCGACCTCGGCAATGCCGCGCGTCATAGCCGCGTAGCGCATCACTTCGCCCACCATGTCCCCGCGCCAAACGCCGCGGCCGACATGTTTATCGGCGTAAATCGCCAAGTCCGACTCATAGCTTTCCGCGGTCAGATAAGGCGATAGCGGCGAATCTATTTCAATGGTATTCACTCCCGCGACGTATTTTCCGCTTCTCAACCGCGGCCCGCTAAAAACAAACTTGCACGCGTCGCAATTATAATCCATTTTTTTGGGCAGGACGAACGTGATTTGCGCCCCCAAAGACGCCAAACCGTTCACCAGCCCCTCGCAAGCCACGCCCAAACCGCCGGAGTTAAACGGCGGGAATTCCCATCCGAACATTAAAATTTTGGGCGAAGCCGCAGAATCCATCGGAAAAGTAAATCAAAATTGAGGCCGGATAAACCTCTCATTTTATTATACAAAAAAACCGGCGCGTTTGATACAACGCGCCGGAAATCACGGAACATTTTTTCATTTATCAGTTCAAAAACAAAGACTTTATGGAATTTTGTTCCAGGTCGTCTTTGTAAAAATCGACTTTCACGGTTCCCGACGATCCGGGCGCGACCTGGTATTGCTCGAAATAAACCGTCAGCTTGCCGTATCCAAAAGTGAAATTGCGGTAATTTTCCGCGGTCGGCGCGGCACCGTCGGCAATCATCTGTTTTGTCGAATCATTCATCGTCAAACCGCCGGATTGCAGTTGCGCGGCAATCTGGGTCTGCGCCATTTTCGCCAATTTGCCGAAATTATCCGCCGATCCCAAAAAGTCGCCGATGGCTATTTCCTTTTTGTTTTTCAGGTCGTAATTAAAAGCAAAAATCTGGTCGATGCCGTGCGCGCCGCCGGAAAAATAATAGACATCTATCATGAAGCTTTCATAATCGGGGCCGAATTGCGCCCAGGTGGGCGCGGCGACAAACTCAAACGGCTCCGCGGGATTCGCCAAAGGAGATTGTCCGTCCGGAAGCGTCGCGTTGCGGGCGTCAAAATTATCTTTGGCTTCTTTTTTGAAAGCTTCGATTTGGTTGTTCACGGTCGCGGCGATTTTTTGGTTGAAACCCGGATCGGCATCGTTAAATTGGGGATATTCGGCCCGGATATTATAGAAATTATCGCTTTGCGCGACAGTTACCACTGACATTTTTACCGCATTCGCCGGCATTGCGTTCTGAATTGCAACATTTTTCGCCAAAGTATCCTCCAGCTTATTATAATTCCAATACAGAACCGCTAGACCCCCGGTCAAAACTACCGACAACAAGGCAAAAAACCAGGCTGATTTATTTTCCATAAAAAATATGTTGTTTGTAATTAACCGCCGAATTCGTGGAAGTCAGGCTTCCACAGATTATCCGGCAGTATTTTAGAATTTAAAGTTAGCATATATTTTGTTTTACTGCTTAGATTGATTTTACGGCACTTTTCATTTATAGTATAGTCGTTAAATGTTAAACGGAAGATTAATAGAAAACCGGATTTGCCCGGATGGAATCGCCTCCGCTAAGTTGCGGTGAACATAAGCGGCTTCGCTAAAGCTTCGGCGAGCAAAAGGAGGGGTCGCATAGTGGCCGAGTGCGTGCGCTTGGAAAGCGCATATATCGAAAGGTATCGCGGGTTCGAATCCCGCCTCCTCCGCACTTTAAAAGGATATGTCAAGAAAATTTAAAAAAGTATTCTTACTTTTAATCGCGTTCGCGATTATTGTTTTGGTTTACGCTCATTTTGAGACCTATTGGATACAAATCATACCGACAACGGTTTCGAGCCGGGAGTTGCCGACGGAATTCTCGGAAAAGAAAATTGCTTTTATCGCCGATATGCACTGCGGCGAGAATTTCGATCCGGCGCGTTTGGAAAAAATCGTCCGGCGAATCAACCAGCTGAAACCCGACATTATGCTTTTTGGCGGCGACTATGTTGACCGCAATGGCAAAAATACCGACACCTGTTTCAAAAAATTGGCCGGGATCGAAACGCCTTTGGGAAAATTCGGCATACTGGGAAACCATGATCCGGAAGTCGGAAGGGAAAGAATCAAAGAAGCTATGATAGCCGCCGGGATTACGCCGCTGGTCAACGAAAACCGCAAAATTATTGTCGGTGAATCGGAAATCACAATCGCCGGTACCGATGAAACCTGGTATGGAAATCCTGACGGAGCAAAAACGATGGAAAATGCTTCCGACTTTACGGTCTATTTAAGCCACGATCCGCGGTATCTGGAACAATACCGTCCGGACAGCCAACTTCTGCTTTCCGGCCACACGCACGGCGGCCAAGTTACGCTTTTTGGAATTTCTTTAGCGTGGCTGGTTCACGGGAAAATATATAAATACGAAAAAGGCATTTTCAAAGAAACGGGCCGTACCGTTATTATAACCAACGGCACCGGCGCCACCGTCCTGCCTTTAAGATTTTTTGCCCGGCCGCAAATCAATCTCATAACCTTGAAAAATTGACATCGAATCGATTTTAAAACCCAGAGGTTGCCCTCTGGGTTTTTGTTAAAAATGAAAAAGGAGATAAAATTATTTTTTTTCGGCAAGCTCAAACCTGGATTTCATATTCTCCAGGTAGCGCGCCACATCGACAATATTCTCCCTGATCTCTGCGGGATTGGGCCGATCGACTATATTTGCGACAGATGTTTCAGTTTCAATCATACTTATCGCGCGACTGGCTTTTTCTTTGTCGTTTCCTTCGAATTCGAACCGATCGCCGTCCCTGACATATCTCGCATCGATCTTTAAAAAATCCAAAATGCTATTTATGACGGAATACCACGCAGCATCTGCGTAATACATACGACACAAAATCAATGCCGCCGCCAACGTAATACTCGCATCTTCTTTATTGCCTTTAATAACGATACCTCCAATGGCTCGTACTATGAACCATTTATCTATAAAAGTCAATAGTGCAATCTCTTTCTTTTTTACACAGCTACACCGACATTTCCATTAGAATTTTGATTCTTTCCTCAACCGGCGGGTGGGTGGAAAACAGGTTCGTGATCCAGCTTTGCGCCTTTGGGCCGCGGAACGGGTTGGCGATATACAGATGCGCCGTGGTTGTACTGGCCGTGGATAAGGGGCGCGGATCGGCAGAAATTTTGCGCAGGGCATTAGCCAAACCTTCGGGATAGCGCGTCAGCAGCGCGCCGTCGGCGTCAGCCAGAAATTCGCGCTTGCGCGAAATGGCCAGCTGGATCAAAGTCGCGGCGATCGGCGCCAAAATCGCGGCAACGATTCCAACGAAAAACATCATCGACGCGCCCGAATCGTTATTGTCGCGCTTGCGGCCGCCGCCCCAGAAACTGACGCGCATGAAAAAATTCGCCAGCATTGAAATCACGCCCACCAAAACCACGATCACGGTGGAAAGCAGCATGTCGCGGTTTCCCACGTGCGAAAGTTCGTGGGCGATCACGCCCTCCAATTCCGGCTTGTCCAGCCGTTCCAGCAAGCCGCGGGTTACCGCCACCACCGCGTGGTTCTTGTCGCGGCCCGTGGCGAACGCGTTGGGCTGGGATTCGTTGATGATGTAAATTTTGGGCGTGGGCAAACCCGCGGCAATGCAAAGATTTTCCACGATGCGGTAAAGCTCGGGGTTATCGCGTTTTTCGACCGGCTGGGCGTTGCTCTGCGCCAGGACGATTTTATCGGAAAACCAGTACGCGGTAAAACTTTGCGCCACGGCAATAGCGGTGAATATGAACATGAACGCCGGATCGCCGTAGACATAGTAAAACAACCATCCCATGGCCACGATAAAAACAAAAAATCCGGTCATATAAATCCAGGTCTTGAAAACATTGCTGCCGGCTTGGGTATATAAAGTGGCCATAGGGATAATTTTCAAATTCCAATTTTCAATTTTCAATAAATGACCAAAATTCCAATGTTACAAACAAAAGCACAAACACGCTTCGTTTGATACATTGAATCATTGGAAATTCAATGAAAATTGGAATTTGAAAATTGAAAATTCGTCACGCCTTAGACAACGCCACGCCGTTTTTTAAGCGGCGCGGTTTGAAAATACGGATCAAGCGCAAATTGCTACTTCTGCTCAAAACTAACCTTGGGCGCCTGGCGTTCGGCTTCACCGGCAATCTCAAACAGCGCCATTTGTTTGAATCCAAAGATGTTAGCCACAATATTGGTCGGGAAAACCTCGATCTTGGTGTTCAAATCCCGCACGTTGCCGTTGTAGAACCGGCGCGCCGCCTGAATCTTGTCTTCGGTATCGGTCAATTCGCGCTGAAGTTCGATGAAATTGGCCGACGCTTTCAGATCGGGATAGCTTTCCGCCACCGCGAACAGGCTTTTTAACGATTGCGACAGCGCGTTTTCTTTTTGGATCTTGTCCTCGGGCGTGGTCGCTCCCATCGCCGCGCTTCTCGCCTCGGTCACCTTTTCAAACACGCTGCTCTCATGGCCCGCGTAGCCTTTGACCGTTTCCATCAAATTCGGAATCAAATCGTATCGCCGTTTCAGTTGCACGTCGATATCGGCCCAGGCCTCCTTGGCGCGGTTTTTTAAAATCACAAGCCCGTTATACCCCCCGATCACCAGGAAGAAAAAAATTCCCGCGACGGCTAAAATAGCAATTGTTATTATGTCCATGATGTTTGTATTATTGTGGTTTTATTTTACAACAAAGCCTTGAAATGTAAAGCTATTGAACGCTTTTTTGATTAACGCAAAAGCTCCCTTACGGGAGCTTTTGTTCTGCGTTTCTCGCCGGACGGAATCAGTATTCGCCCATTCCGCCCATTCCCGGCATGCCGCCCGGCATTCCGCCGCCGGAATTGCAGGTGCAACCGTCCTTTTTGGGCTTTTCGATCACCATGGCTTCGGTGGTCAGCAAGATCGATGCCGCGGACGCCGCGTTCTGAATGGTCGCCCGCACCACCTTGGTGGGATCGACCACTCCGGCCGCCAACATATCTTCGTATTTCATCTTGGCCGCATTGAATCCGACCGTGCCGTTGCTTTGGCGTATTTTTTCGATCACTACCGCGCCCTCCACTCCCGCGTTCTGGGAAATTTGGCGGATGGGTTCCTCAAGCGCGCGCTTCAAAATATTGATGCCGATGGCTTCTTCGCCGTCAACCTGCACTTTGTCCAGAGCTTTAATCGAATTCAGCAATGCCACGCCGCCGCCGGGAACAATGCCTTCCTCCACCGCCGCGCGGGTCGCGTTTAATGCGTCTTCGGTCTTGTGCTGGCGGGCTTTTTGTTCAATTTCGGTAGCCGCGCCAACCTTGATCACCGCCACGCCGCCCGACAATTTAGCCAAGCGTTCCTGCAATTTTTCTTTGTCAAAATCCGATTCGGTTTTGCCAATCTCGTTTTTGATTTGTTTGATGCGGCTCTCGATCACGTCCTTGTCGCCCTTTCCTTCCACGATCACGGTTTTGTCTTTGCCGGCAACCACGCGCCGCGCCGAACCCAAATCTTTCAATGTGACATTTTCCATTTTCATCCCCAATTGCTCGGAAACCACGGTCGCGCCGGTCACCGCCGCAATATCGGCCAGCATTTCTTTTTTGCGGTCGCCGAATCCGGGCGCCTTGATCGCCAGCGCATTAAAGATGCCGCGCAATTTATTGACGACCAAAGTCGCCAGCGCGTCGCCTTCAACTTCGTCGGCGATAATCACCAGTTCCTTCTTGCCGGTCTGCACAACTTTTTCCAAAATCGGCAAAAGTTCGGGCAGGGAAGATATTTTCTTCTCGGTAATCAAAATATACGGATCCTCAAGCGCCGCTTCCATGCGTTCGGTGTCGGTAACCATGTAGGCGGAAAGATAACCCCGGTCGAATTGCAAACCTTTGACGATCTCTTTGCGGATATCGAGATTTTTCGATTCTTCAATGGTGACCACGCCGTCTTTGCCGACTTCCTGCATCACCTCGGCGATCAGATTTCCAAGTTCGGCGCTTTCCGCGGAAATCGTGGCCACCTGCGCCATTTCCTCTTTCTTGGAAATCGGTTTGGACATTGCTTTCAAATTGGCGACCACCGCCTCAACGCCTTTGTCGATACCGCGTTTGATCGCCAAGGGATTCGCCCCGGCGGTAACGTTCTTCAAACCTTCGGCGATCAGCGCCTGCGCCAGAACGCAAGCCGTGGTTGTTCCGTCGCCGGCCATATCGTTGGTTTTTTCGCTGGCTTCTTTGACGATTTGCGCGCCCAAATTCTCGGCGGCGTCCTCCAGTTCAATTTCTTTGGCAATGGATACGCCGTCGTTGGTAATCACGGGAGAACCGTAGGATTTGCCCAAAACAACGTTGCGGCCCTTGGGCCCCAAAGTCACTTTCACCGCGTTAGCCAGCTTGTCGGCACCGGTTTTTAATTTTTTGCGGGCCGTTTCCGAATATATGATTTCTTTAGACATAATGCTGTAAGCTCAAAGTTCAAATATCAAATGACAAACAAAGCTCCAAGTCCAAAGTTCAAAAAGAATTCCGCTTTGAACTTTGAATTTAGGATTTTGCTTGACATTTGGATTTTGAACTTAAGTTTTTTATTCTTCAATTATCGCGAGAATGTCGTCTTCCTTGGCAATCAGATAGTCCTTACCGTCGATTTTAATCTCATTGGGACCGTATTTTGAAAATAAAACTTTCTGGCCTTCCTTTATCGATACCGGAATTATTTCGCCTTTCTTATTCTTTTTGCCCGGACCAACCGCAATCACCTTGCCCTGTTCGGGGCGCTCTTTTTCGGCGCTGGCCGGCAAAATGATGCCCGACTTGGTCTTTTCTTCGTTTTTGATCGATTCGATCAATACATTATCCGCACATGGCTGAATCTTCATATTGCTTAAATGTCAAATTCCAAACAACAAATGACAAACAAATTCCAAAACCAAAATTTCCAATGTCAAAAATAGAGTCGCGCATCCCTTTTGACGTTTGGCATTGTGATTTTGGATTTATTTTGACATTTGAAATTTGATATTTGAAATTGGTTTTATAATATTCGATTATCAATCGCGACCTTCGACTGCTAATCCGTATTTTCTATTTATAATTTCCAAAACCAATTGTCAAATTCCGGCCCGCAACCCCATTTTTTGTTGCCAATCGGCGCCGGTTTGATAGAATGGTTAAATAAGGTTTGCGATAATTCCGGAACAATGTTGGGAAAACTTATCATATATACGGTCGGCAGCGGATTGGCGATTTATGTTTCGGCCCGGTTCGTGCCGGGAGTGCAATACAGCGGCGGTTGGGAAATCCTGGCGCTCGCGGGATTTTGCATAGCGCTGCTTAATCTGGCGATCGCGCCGATTTTAAAAATCCTTTCCTTTCCCTTGCGAATCTTGACTTTTAATTTATTTAGCCTAGTAATAGATATGTCAATGGTCTGGGTGGCAAACGCCCTGGTCCGGGAACTGACCATACACGGTTTGCTGCCGCTCTTGGCAACCACGCTGATAATAATGGCTTTCAACTCAATATTATGGACAACATTATCCCCATCGTTCAAATCGTGATTTCAATCGTTCTTATCGGACTGATCCTGCTCCAGCAGCGCGGCGGCGCGGGTTTGGGTTCGGCGTTCGGCCAAAGCGGCGGCGCTTATTCGACCCAGCGGGGCATCCAAAAGAAGATATTCCGCTTCACGGTTTTGCTCGCCGCGATCTTCATCGCCTTGGCGGTTTATAACTTGTTCCAAAAATAAATAATAAAATTGAAAAATCAAAATGGAAAATTATGGAGTCCGAATTTTGCTTTGCAAAATTTGGATTATGGATTATTCCTAAATTTTGATTTTTGATTTTTACATTTTCATTTATTCAATGAAATTTCCAACGTTAGCGCAATGGAAGCAATTCTTTAAAATCATCTCCCGCAAAGAAAAACTCTCGTTTTTATTTTTTGCGTTGGCGGCAAGCGCGTCCGCGATTGCCTTGATCGCGATTTTTTATCGAAGCCATACAGAAATCGTACCCAGCGACAATGGCGTTTATGCCGAAGGGGTCGTGGGACGGCCCCATTTCCTGAATCCGGTCTATGCCGATTCTTACGGCATCGACCAGGATATCACCGAACTGCTTTTTGCCGGACTTCTCAAATACGACCAAAACGGCCAAATTATCGGCGGACTGGCGGACTACAAGATTGCCGACGGCGGCAAAACCTATGAATTCATTCTAAAAGACGGCCTGCGGTGGTCCGACAGCACCCCGATCACCAGCGATGACGCAATCTATACAATCAAAACCATTCAGGATCCGAGCTATAAAAGCCCGCTGCGATCGCAATGGCTCGGCGTCGAAACCGAAAAAATTTCCGACACCAGTTTTCGGCTTAAATTAAAAAACCCCTACGCGGCTTTCTTGGAAAGCTGCACTTTGAAAATAATTCCCCGGCGCGCGTGGCAGGAAACGACCGCCGCCAGCTTCCCGCTTTCACCGCTTAACTTAAACCCGATTGTTTCCGGGCCCTATCTGGTTAAAAAACTCAATCTCGCCAAAGACGGCACCGCGACTTCAATCGATTTGGAAAGAAATCTCGCGTTTTACGGCCCAAAACCGCATCTCTCAAAGATAACTTTTGCCTTTTTTGACGATTACGAAAGCCTGGCCTCCGCCTTTAAACGCGGCCGGATACAAGGCTTCACTCCTTCGAACCAAACCGGCACAGCGCCGGCAGGCACCGTTTCCTATGCCTATTCGCTGCCCCGTTATTTCGCGATATTTCTCAATCCTGAAACCAACAAAGCTTTTGACGATGTCCAGGTGCGGACGGCCCTGGCCTATGCCACCGACAAGCAAGAGATCCTAAACGCCGCGCTGGGCGGCTTGGGAGCCATTACCGATTCCCCGATTCCATCCGATGTTTACGGATTCGCGGCGCCAGCAACGACATACGACTACGACCCTCAAAAAGCGGCAACTATTCTTGACGCCGACGGCTACAAACAGGATACCGACGGACTTCGGGCAAAAACCATTAACCGCAAACCCGCGTTCCAATTCACCAGAACTTTGACCAAAGGAACAACCGCCACTTCCGATACCAAGGAATTGCAAAAATGCCTCGTCCGGGAAGTGGCTCCCGATCTGGAAACCAACGGCAATTTCGGCGACAAAACCGTCGAAGCGGTAAAACTTTTTCAGGAAAAATACCGCAAGGACATTTTGGATCCGCAAGGAATTGCCGATCCCAACGGCGAAGTGAAACAAGCCACCCGGGAAAAATTGAATGCGGTTTGTTTTCCATCGGGAGATCAAACCACGGCGCTGAAAATCACGCTGACCATCGCCGGCCAGGAACCGTTCGCGACCGCCGCGCGAATAATCAAAACCCAATGGGCCAAAATCGGCGTGACCGTGGACATCAAAGCCGTGGAAATGACCAGCCTCGAACGCGATATCGTCAAACCGCGCGCTTACGAAGCGCTTCTTTTCGGCCAAGCGCTGGGTGTGATACCCGACCCCTATCCTTTCTGGCATTCCAGCCAAAAAACCGACCCGGGATTGAATTTTTCTCTTTACGAAAACAAAGACATCGACAAACTGCTGGAAGACATCCGGCAAACCACCGATCAAGGCGCGCGCAACGATCTTCTGAAAAAATTTGAAGATTTGATCGCCAAAGACGAACCGGCAATATTCCTTTACAATCCCAGCCAAATCTTTATCGCCTCCAAAGATGTCAAAGGCATCCGGACCGGCATCATTGCCGACCCCGGAAGACGGTTCTCCAATGCTGTCGAATGGTACGTAAACACCAAAAGGGTCTGGAAAAACAAATAGGCAGATCGGCCGTACGCGGAATATTTGATTTCGTGCCAAAACAAATCTGTTGCAATATTTATCGCAATGTGCTATAATTTTTTTAATCATCGCTGGCTCATGGCCGCCAGCCTAAATTTCTCGAACTAAGATTTCCTTTTCAAGGAAAATCTTTCGTTGCTAAAAAACACCGCTCATACATATGAAACAATCGAACAGCTCAACGAATAAGATCAAAAAAGTGGTTATTCCTGCGGCCGGTTGGGGCACTCGCTTCCTTCCCGCCACAAAAGCAATGCCCAAGGAAATGCTGCCGATCATCGACAAACCGGTAATCCAGTACGTCGTCGAAGAAGCGGTCGCTTCCGGCATCAAAGACGTCATCCTCATCACCGGCTGGCAAAAACGCGCCATTGAAGATCATTTCGACCGCTCCAGCGATTTGGAAAGATTTCTGGAAACTCAGGGAAAAACCAAGGCATTGCAAACGATAAAAGAAATCGCTGGGCTGGCAAATTTTTTGTATATCCGGCAGAAAAGCGATTACTACGGCAACGCAATGCCGGTATTGGCGGCAAAACCGGCGATCGGTAACGAACACTTCGCGGTAATGTGGGGCGATGAATTCATCACCGCCAACCCTCCCCGCCTTCAGCAAATTATCGACGTACACGACAAATACGGCGGCGGAGTGATTTCGGGAGTCAGAATCGAATCCAAAGACGACGTATCGCGCTACGGAATCGCCGATATGGACAAAATTGAAGACGGCGTGTTCCGTATTAAAAAGATCGTGGAAAAACCGATGCCCGACGAAGCTCCCTCGAACCTGGCCACGCACGGAGCCTATATCCTGCCTCCGGAAACATTTGGAATCATCGAAAATCTGCAGCCTTCAAAAGGCGGCGAAATATGGCTCGTGGACGCGATCAACCAACTGATAAAAAACGGTTATCCGATGTACGCCTGCGAAATAAAAAACGGCAAATACTACGACACCGGCAACAAAACCGAATATTTGAAAACCGTGATTGAATTCGCGCTCAACCATCCGGATTACTCGGAAGCAATAAAAGAGTACATCAAAAATTTAAAGCTTTAAATTTTCAAATTCGAAGCACGAATATTCGAATATTCGAAACAAATTTGAAAATTTATATTTTTAGGATTGTTTCGGGTTTCGAGATTCAAACATTCGAATTTCCCCGCTTCGGCGGGGCATGCGGGCATGGCGGAATTGGCAGACGCGCACGGTTCAGGGCCGTGTGAGTAACATCATGGAGGTTCAACCCCTCCTGCCCGCACAACGCTAAGCGTTGTGAAAGGGACGCTCAGCGTCCCACTACAACATTCGGTATTATTTGAAAGGACGCTCAGCGTCCGAAAAAACCGACTTTAATAAAAAACTTAGTATAACTAAAAGATAAGTAGTTTTTGCAAAACGCGATGCACTCATCGCGCCCGTGAAGCGCTAATCTTTAATATTTTAGAAATGGATTTCTCACAAAATTCCGCCAACGCGGAGAATTTATCAAACAACCGGAACAATCCGGCCGGATTAAGAGCGCGCGGCCAAAACCGCCCCCCGATGCCGCCAAAAAAACAAAAACTTCCCACGACCGCGCTCGATGGCGCCCTCGAAAGAATATTGAGGCAGACGCCAGTCGCGCCGCGCCAGCAGCAAGTCAACAATATTCCCCAAAACGGAAACCAATTTACGCCCAAAAAAACCGGGCCGGTTTTGCGTCATACCCCCCGGCCGAACCAAAGCAACAATTCGCGGCGGCCGCGTTTTCAGCCACGCCAAATGCAGCCCGGCAACTTGCCTCCGGCGCCTCCGCGCCAGGTTAACGGCAAAACCTTGCGCGTTATTCCCTTGGGCGGATTGGGGGAAGTCGGGCGCAACATGACTCTGCTGGAATACGAAAACTCGATTTTGATTCTGGACATGGGATTCCGGATGCCCGGCGAAGATATGCCCGGAATTGATTACATCATTCCCAATATTGATTACCTGAAAAATAAAACGAAAAATATCGTCGGCGTTGTTTTCACCCACGGACATTATGACCACATCGGCGCCGTTCCTTATATCATCGACAAAATCTGGCACCCCGGGCTGCGGCTGATCGCGTCCCCACTCACCAAAGCAATCATCATAAAAAGGCAAGATGACTTTCCCGGACTGCCCAAACTCGAAATCGAAGAAGCCAGCGACGGCCTGCGCGCGGTTTTGGGGCCGTTCACGGTGGAATTCTTCCGATTGAACCACAACATTCCCGACAATTTCGGACTTTTCGTGCAAACGCCCGTCGGCAACATCATCGATACTTCCGATTTCAAGTTCGACAATAATCCGGTCAACGAAAAACCGACCGACTTCAAGCGGCTGCGCGACATCGGCCGGCGGCGCATTCTTTTGCTGATGTGCGAATCCACCGACGCGGAAATGCCGGGCCACTCCCTGTCCGAACAGGAAATCTTCGAAAATCTCGAAAAAATATTCCAGGAATCGAAGGGGCGGATAATCGCGGCCACTTTCGGATCGCTGCTAAACCGCATTCAGCAGCTGATACATTTATCGGAAAAATACGGCCGAAAAGTCGCGATCGACGGCTATTCAATGAAGAATAACGTCGAGGTTTGCCGCCAGCTGAAATACATCAAAGCCAATAACAATACCTTTATCCAATTGGGTGAAGTGGACAACAACCCCGATGACCGCGTCACGGTGATCTGTACCGGCGCCCAGGGCGAAGCCGACGCGGTACTGATGAAAATCGCCAACCGCGAACACCGCTTCCTGCGCTTCAAAAAAGGCGACTCGGTGATTTTCTCTTCTTCGGTGATCCCAGGCAATGAACGCACTGTGCAAAACTTGAAAGACGACATCTTGCGCCAGGGAGTCCGCGTGTACCATTACAAGATGATGGATATCCACGCGGGCGGCCATGCCAAACAGGAAGAACTGATGGAGATGATGCGCATCATGCAGCCGAAATTCTTCATGCCGATCCACGGCCAGTATTCGATGCTGGTGGCAAACGCCGATTTGGCGCGCTCAGTCGGAATTCCCGACAACAATATCGTTGTCGTTGAAAACGGCCAGGTGGTCACGGTGGATGCCCGGCAAATCGTGGTCGAAAAAGAAAAAGCGCTGTCGTCCTATGTCATGGTCGACGGTTTGGGCGTGGGCGACATCGGCGAAGTCGTTCTGCGCGACCGCCAGGTGCTGGCCCACGACGGCATGTTTGTCGTTGTCACGGTAATCGACCGCCTGACCGGAAAAGTCAAAGGCTCTCCCGACATAATTTCGCGCGGCTTCGTTTACCTGCGCGAATCGAAGGATCTGCTCAAAGAAACCCGCAAAAAAACCGTTGAAATTATCGACAAAGCCACCAGTTCCAACGGCGCGGTAAACTGGAGTTACGTCAAAGATGAAATCCGCAATAAAATCGGCGACTTTTTGTTCACTAAAACGGAAAGAAGGCCGATGATCCTTCCAGTAGTCATCGAAATCTAAAAAACCTTGAACATTAAACTTTGAACTTTGACTTAAAATGCATTTCGTCAATGTTCAATGTTCAAAAGTCAATGTTTAATTATGCGCGTATTCAGCGGCATCCGCCCCACGGGCGACATTCATCTGGGAAATTATCTGGGAGCAATCAAACAATGGATCGATTTGCAGGAAAAATCAGACAGCATTTTTTGCGTTGTCGATTTGCACGCCGTCACCACCCCCTACGACTCGAAAAAACTGCAAAGCCAGATTTTTGAACTGGCGATCGATTATCTGGCCGTGGGATTAAATCCGGATAAATGCGTCCTTTTTATCCAGTCATCGGTAAAAGAACACGCGGAACTAGCCTGGCTTCTGGGCACCGTCACGCCCATGGGTGAATTGAAACGGATGACGCAATTCAAGGATAAATCAAAACAGCATCCCGAATACGTGAACGCCGGATTGTTCAATTATCCCCTGCTCATGGCCGCCGATATCCTGCTCTATAAAACCGACGGGGTGCCGATCGGCAAAGACCAGCAGCAGCACGTGGAGTTGACGCGCGCCATCTGCCGGTATTTCAACAATCAATTCGGACAAACGTTAAAGGAACCCAAATCGCTCATTCCGGAAACCGGCGCCAAGATTATGTCCCTCGCCGAACCGGAAAAGAAAATGTCAAAGAGCGGCAACCAAAAAGGCTGTATCGGTCTTTTTGAAGAACCCGAGTCCGTCAGAAAAAAAATAATGGCCGCGGTCACAGACACGGAAAAAACAATAAAATTCGACGTTAAGAAAAAACCCGGGATCTCGAACCTATTGGTGATACATTCCTTGGTATCAGGCAAGCCGGTGGCCCAGATGGAACAGGAATTCATCGGCAAAAGCTATGCCGAATTCAAGAAAGCGACCGCCGAAGCATTAATCGCCTACCTGGAACCGCTGCGGCGCAAGCGCAAGGAACTGCTTACCCGCGAAGTTTATGTCAACGATATTTTAAAAAAGGGCGCCGCGAAAGCGCAAACCATCGCGACCGAAACCATGCGCGAAGTGAAACAGGCAATGGGGCTGGCGTAAAGGAAAAACAAAAAAACCGGATCCGGTTTTTTTGTTTTGAAATTACCATTATTTCAATCCGAGAGTTTGATAATCTTTTTCAGATACGGGAATGCCGGTTTCCCTGAAAATTGCCATTCCTTTTTCTTCAATTTCGCGCAAAGCTTCGGGACTGTCGCCTTCGAATTTGCATTTGATTATGGGCGCGGTATTGGAACAGCGCGCCAAGGCCCATCCGTGCTCGAAATTTATGCGCGCACCGTCAACATCGATAAAATCATATTTATTCTCCCGCAAATATTTCTGCAAATTGGCGATAATGCCAAACTTAATATCATCGGCACAATTGATATTCAGTTCCGGACTGACGAAATAACGCGGTAAAGAATCAACGTAAGCGGCAAAATCGGATTTTTCAGCCGCCACCTGCGCCAGCTTGATTGAGGCAAAAACAGCATCGTCAACCAAATAATAATCCTGGGGAAATGCGTAGTGAAACGTGATTTCGCCCCCGAAAACCGCGCCGAACTTTTTTACGTTATCGCGAATGGCATTGTGATGCGAAACCGAAAACATCGTGGTCGCGCCGAGACGGTTCATGTCGTCAATGAAAGCCTTTGAAGCGCGCATGCAATGCACCACCAATCCATTCTTCTGCGCTACTGCCTGGCGCGCCAGAACCAACAACGTATCATCGCCGTTAGCCGCTCTTCCCCGATTATCGATTATCCCCACGCGATCGCCATCCGTATCATAAATAAAACCCATATCGGCGCCGGTTTCCAAAACCCTTGCTTCCAAGTCCTTGCGATTTGCTTCCACATACGGGTCCGGTAAATGGTGCGGAAACGTCCCGTCAAATTCGCCGTACATCGTTTCCACCTGACAACCGAGCCGTTTGAAAACTTTTTCCGGAAGGTAACCGCACGCGCCGTTACCGGTATCCAATACTATTTTCAGCGGACGATTAATTTTTATCCGTGACGCAATGTAATCAATGTATTCTTGCGAAGGATCGAACTCCGTTACCTTGCCTTTGGCGGTTTCAGACGAGAAAGAACCTGTCGTTTCCATTTTTTGCGCCACGCACTTCAATTCCTGCAAAGATTCTCCCATCAATTCTTCGCTGGCAACATCCGCTGCCTTTCGCGCGTGGTAAGTCAGTCCGTTATGATGCGACGGATTGTGCGACCCGGAAATCATTAAACCGCCGTCATAGCCGTAGTGGAATATGGAAAAATACCACAACGGATCCGGCGCGATGCCAAGATCAATGACTTCCATTCCTGCTTCCACCATCGCCTTGCGCGCCGCATCAGCCAGCGCCGGAGAGCTCGGCCGCGGATCACGCGCCAGAACTACCTTCTGCATGTGCGGATAAATTTGACAGAAAGCTTTAGTGGTATAGTAAACTGCGTTTTCATTAAGCTCGTCAGGATATGTTCCCCGGATATCGTAACCCCGAAAAATATTGTCTTTTATGGCCATAAGTTTAGATTAATTTTCTGTTTAATTATATCATAATCGCCCCTTATTCCAATGTTGACGGAAAGCAATTTTATTGCTAAGATAACGATACCTTGATTATCTCGACCGCCTTCAAAAACGCGCTCGACCCATTAACAGATAATCAAAAGATACAATATATGATGAAGCATTACGAATATACATATCTGACGCGCCAGGATATGGACGAAACGGGCGCAAAAAACCTTTCCGACAAACTGGCGGCATTGATACAAGCCAAACAGGGAGTGGTGGGCGATCTTGGCCGTGCCTATAAAAAAAGGCTCGCTTTCCGCATAAAACACCAGGACGTGGCCTACGTCAACACGATCCTGTTCCAGCTCGAACCCGCGGCGGTTGTTGAATTTAAGAAAGAAACCGACGGAATCGCCGAGATAATCCGTGGACTCTTCGTATCATACGATCCGGAAAAACTGAAAAGAGAACCTCGCCGGGAACGGCCCGCCCGAATAATGGTCGAAGAAACCGTCCTGGCCGAAAAAGCGCAAACGTTCGAAACAAAAGAATCCGCTCCGGTCGCTGAAGAAAAAACCGAAGCTCCGAAAGAAAAAGAGAGAGAAGAGGAAAAGAAAGAAACAAAGGAAGAAGAAAAAAAACCCGCCGAGAAAAAACCTGCGGAAGAACCCAAGGAAACCAAAAGTGCCAAGCCGAAAAGGATTAAAAAAGCCAAAGCGGAACTGCGCGACATCGAGCAGAAACTTGATGAAATTCTTAAATAAATTCGTCAAATCCTAATATCAAAATCACAATATCAAACAAAGCCTCAAGTCCAAATATCAAAAATAAATTCTTGTTTTTTGGCATTTGAACTTCGACATTGATTTGACATTTAAACTTTGAACTTTGGATTTAAATTAAATGAATTTAAACAAAGTCTTCCTGATCGGCCGGCTGACGCGCGATCCCGAAATCCGGGTAATGCCCAGCGGCCAGCAAGTGGCAAGCTTCGGACTGGCAACCGACCGTTTCTATACCGATAAAACCTCGAACCAGCGCCAGCAGAAAACCGAATTTCATAATATTGTGATGTTCGGCCGGATGGCGGAAATCGCTTCCCAATATCTTAAAAAAGGAGCTTTAATGATGGTCGAGGGCCGGTTGCAAACGCGCGATTGGCAGGACGCCGCTACCGGGCAAAAACGTTATCGCACCGAAATAGTGGCCGAATCAATGCAGCTCGGGCCGCGCGGCGGAGAATCGGGAAATTATCAGACGCCCCCCTACGCTAAAGCTTCGGAGGGCAAACCCGCCTCAACCAAAAGCTATGGTGAAGCAAGGTCTGCCGCGGGAAATGACCCTAATGGACCTTCGCCGGAACCTGATATTCCGATCATTGAGGAAGATAACGATATCGACGTCAAGAACATCCCCTTCTAAATTCTGAACTCATAAATTTCCAATTTCCAATAACCAATTTTCAATAAATTTTCAAATTGAGCACTGCAAAATCAAGCTCTGCTTATGAAACAATTGCCAAACAAAGATACGGCATTATCATTTGAAAATTGAAAATTGTCCCGCGTAAGCGGGATCCCGCTAGCGGCGGGAAAAATTGAAAATTGTGAAGCGAATCAAATGGCCTGCTATTTCTGTCAAAAAAATATCCAAAGCATCAATTTCAAAGAAACCGAACTCTTGCAGCATTTCACTTCCGGCATGGGAAAAATCAAACCCAAAAAGAAAACCGGAGTTTGTGCCACCCACCAGAGAATGGTGGCCGAAGCCGTGAAGCGCGCAAGATTTCTCGCTTTGCTTCCATAAAAAACAAACTCAAAAAACGCTCCCAAGGAGCGTTTTTTGTTTTTCCACCCCTCACTCCTCCTCCCCGCCCCCTTCCCCGCGCTTCCGGGCGAGGAACGCCGCGGCAACGAGGACAACCGCCAAAACCAGACCGGCGGCAACGATGGCGACGACCGGCCCGGC